>Ga0123342_1000385_pt1 | contig 68105 bp, 48 predicted proteins | sample Turbeawhitnodule_FD_89960 | JGI IMG/M metagenome (GOLD analysis project Ga0123342, IMG submission 89960) | Root nodule microbial communities of legume samples collected from Mexico - Turtle bean Mexico white nodule | ecosystem: Host-associated > Plants > Roots > Nodule | place: Mexico: Nepantla... | reverse complement strand
TATATATATATATATATATATATATTGACCATATCATTCAAGAAATGGTCAGATATGTTAGTTATCTAAGTATGAATCCTACAAAAGGGTTTGATTATTGATATGATGAGTGATGCAAAATTGGAGTTTTGGACACTTCACTGGGACCAAACCCTGGGCTGGTTTTGGCTGCATCTGCATCACCCATGTTTTGCTATAGGCCAAATTTGTTCTTATCTTTTCTGTTAAAAGGTTAAATCACACACAAAATTATAATAAAGACAATACTATAAAAACATGCAGCAATCAGAGGTCTCTATAAATTAACAATTTATCATTTCTATCTGATTTTGTTCATGAGTTGGATCTCTCTTAAATTAATTCTTATTTATTATTTATATATTTTGTTATTGTTGATAAAAAAATTCTAGAGGATTTAGATTTTAAGTTGAGTTTGAGTAGTAGCTATTTTAATTACTCTTATTCAATTGTTGCTTACCATAAAATTTTATTAAAAGAATTAAATAATATGTAATTTATTTTGAGACTTCTGGATATTTTTCATCGAAATATAACCATGCTTTGTGTTTCAATAATATTGATGACACTGACATCTTTTTTTTTTTTTTCAGCAATCTAAGACTAACATGATGTCTCCTTCTTTTAATTCTAATCCATTTAGATATAAATATAGATGTAATGACAATAGAGGTCACAACTGTAATTGTTTTTCTATTTTTTTAATATTAGTTTGATTTTTTTTTGTTACCTTAAAACCAAACTTCATTCACAGAATATAATTATAAAATAATATAATTGTTTTCATAGTCAAAGACATTAACTCAAAATTTTCTAATATTATAAATAAATCAAAGTTGTCAACTATTTTAAAACATAAAAAAATTGTAAAAGAGATAAAATTAACCAACTATGAACTCTAAAAACTAATCTAAAATGTCAATCACTTTAATGTGTTATAAAAGTTAGCAATGTTCGTGTCAATATGATACATTCAAGTGTTTCATAGTCAAATAATTGTTTTTGCATGAAAACCTTTAATACATAATAATTTCACATTACTTCATAAACTAGAAATAGTTAACTTATTTGTTCAAAGAGAAAAAAATAAATAATTTTCATTCCCACAAAGTGTTAGGTCATTCATTGCATAATACAACACGTTTAAATGTTCTATCTTTTAAAATTCTTGTCCTTTGGAAAGTTTTTCATGAGCGACTTCTTACAGATCAACATATTCAAAATAAAGGTCTGCATATTTGTTCTGTGTATGCTTTGTGAAAAGCACTGAGTAATCTATTCAACATTTTTTTTTTGAATGTTCTAATGTTTTGCACATTTGGAGTTGGGTTCGGCAGATTTTCCCCACTTCTCATTTCTCTAATAAGGATGATTTTCTCTCTTTTATTAAGTGTGATGGTAGTCCTTTGGTTAAATTTATTAAGCTTGCTGTGATAACTTTTTCTATTTGGATGATATGACGTATGAGGAATTATGCTCGTTTTCAGGATAAAATTGAGGTTTCTAGGGCTATTTCAGTTATTAAAAATTTAACTCGTTTAGTGAGTAATTCGTCTAAAGCTTCAATGAAGAATGATATGTTGGATTTCAACGTGATCAAGGTTTTTGGTATTAATACTCGTATTGGTAAAGTTCTTCGTCCTCTTCCTGTTAGATGAGAGTTTCCTTCACCAGGCTGGGTTAAAATTAACATTGATGGGACTGCTAGAGGATATCTTGGTCTTGCTACTTGTGGAGGTATTTTCCGTGGGAGTATGGGGGAATTTATTGGAGTTTTCTCTGCGTTTCTTGAAGTTCAGACTGCTCTGCTTGCTGAGTTTTATGAGGTTATACATGCTATGGAGGAAGCTCAAAAGATGAGGCTTACTAATGTCTGGCTGGAATGTGATTATGCTTTGCTTTGTGTTGCGTTTACTGTTAGGACCAATGTTCCTTGGATACTTCGTAATCGATGGAATACTTGTTTTAATTACGTGGAAAAATCAAGTTTAAGGTTACTCATATTTTTTGTGCAGGGAATGTGTGTGCTGATAAGTTGGCTAATTTAGGATTTATTCATAGATAATCTTTTAATTGGTATAATAGGCTACCATCTAGTTTGTTCTTAGAATTCTTTATGAATATGTATAGTCTACCTATGTATCGTTTTTGTTAACATATGAGTTTTGGTCTAGTCTCCCATATTTTTGTATTTTCTTTCTCTTTTATTTTTTAATAATACTTTTTTTCACGTGATGACAAATGATTGTTGTTACTTGAGGTGACAGTATAACTGAGATGTTAAGTTGCATAGTGATGCCTACCATAAAAACTTTTATTTAAAAAAAATGATCACCTATAATTAATTTACTTAAAAAAAGGCTTTTAATTATGAATATATGAAGCATAATATATCAATTTCATTTTGAAATTAAAGTAATTGATGATGCATATTTGTGTTTCAACTTTTTTGTTGATGAAGGGATGAAGGAGTTGAGAATCCATGAACCACATACTTGATGTTTCTTTCCATCCATTCGTAATCCAAACATATACCTAAAAAATAATAAGTATAATCAATCATTTAACTATTAGAACTATAAATAAATATTGTTTAAATAAAATTGATATGTTCGATTCTTGGTTATCCAATGTAATTTCTAACACGTTAGACATGTGTATATCCAATCATACATCACTATTTTTGCTTCAAATAATGAAATTTAATGATTTATCTACGAGATTTATACCATAACCTATAATCATAGGATCATTAATAAATAATTTTTTCTCATTTTTTGGAAGAATTTGTATCTCATAGGATACCATATCTCAATTATGTAATATATATCACCAAGACAAGGCACTTGACATGTTGCTAGTTTAGCCACAAGATGACCATCAAAAGTAAGAGTAAATTCTATAACCACATATTGCACAATGAATTAGATAATATTAAGTGATTGCACATCCTTTTTTGCTTTCAAACTTATTCTCAAATGTTCATTTTTTTACTTATTTTACAAGATAGCTTCATCCACAAACATGCTTAGAACTTTTAGATATTTGACTACAAAATCTCTCTATTATAGATGCAACAATGACGATATAACAATACCATGAGATTCTATTTTTTTTAAGAAAAGTGTAACGTTAACTTATAAGAATTTGTTAATAAGATGTAAATCCTTTGTGATGATATCATGAAACTTGTTACTAAGATATGAATTGTTTATAATGATATCATGGTAACTCAATTAAATTGAATATTAATAACATTTTCTACAATACTGACCAGACTTATCATGGTGACATTTTTTAAAATAATTAACAATTGAATTCCAAAATTTTGTAGTACTTGCAGCTTTAATGTAAGTTTTTTCAATGCTAGTTTGCAAATTACAAGAAGTGTCTCTGAAAAGTAACTCACTCATAGTCTTGAGTTAATGAATAAGTGTCAAAATAAAGTTGTGAACATTCAATTTCGTTGGAATAATTTTATAAAAAATTAAAAAAATATTTTTTTAATTAATTAAATAATGATGGAATCGGATTATTAATTTTTGAAAAATTATAAAATTATAAAAAATAATTTTTAATTAAAATAATAGTAATAATAAAAGATAAAATTAGAAAATTATAAAATTGAAAAAAATTATTTTTTATAAATATTTAAACTAGAAAAAATTATGGTTAATCTCTTTTTAACAGAATTTATTTTTCAAAATGCTTAAAAGCATAGACTTTTTTTTTTTAAATCCGATCAATTTATAAACATCATATATCAATACATTTTTTTTAAATAACTGTGATATTTTAAAAATTAATATATATATATATATATATTAATAAATTGTGTCAAAACAATTGAAAATGGTTAAAGTATTTTCTTGCAAACTATTTACAAGCTACCACCTCTCTTCTAAAACTTCTAGGCTTTTGTTTTATTATGCATAAAAAAAAATGTTAAACACATTATCTAATAGATTTTGAAGAGGTTTAATTTATTGAAAGAAATATCTTAAATACATAAAAAAAAATTAAGTATAAAAAAAAATAGTTGCAAAACGAAATGAGTGATTTTCTCTAACATGACCAAAACTAATTAATCAAATTTCAACCTCTCCGCCACTTCACTCCCTAGTCGCCGCTCCACGCTCACAATGCAAGCCCTTCACCGTTTCGCATTCGCCACGCGCCGCGTCGCCGCGTCGCTGAGTCACGACAGCCTTCTTCCCCCAGCATCTTCTAGAATCTTCTCTTTCTCCACCAATTCGCGCGACGGAGGAGGAGGCGCCTTCGACGCCGAATGGGACACCACCTCGTCGTGGTCGACTGGGCTCGCCGGCGACCACTTCAACGGCGAACCCTCGCATTCCCCGTCGGCCGTTCTGGCGGAGCTGCAGGACACGGAGGACAGAATGCGCGAACTGGAGGGGGAGAATCGCCGAGGGAAGGCGTTCGTGGACAGCTGGGGGAGACGCTTGTCGGAGACGAGCGTGCTGATGAAGCAGGTTACGGAGCCCGGCGCGCGAGGCTCGTATCTCAAGGACTCCGAGAAGGCGGAGATGTACCGGTTGCACAAGCAGAACCCCGAGGTGTACACTGTGGAGAAGCTCGCTAAGGATTACAGGATCATGCGGCAGAGGGTTCACGCCATTCTGTGGCTCAAGGAGATCGAGGAAGAGGAGGAGAAGAAACTCAGTCACCCTCTCGATGATTCCATCGAGCTCTTGCTCGATTCTTTCCCCGAGTCGGTGTTTCGATTTCTTAGGGTTTAGGGTTTAAGATTTGTGTGGTGTTAGGAATTGTGAATTGTGAATTTTTTTTTTTTTTTTTTTTGTGGTTGCAGGTTTTTTAATTCACACGATAGGGAGTTTCATGTTGCGTCTCTTCCGTATAAGCCCGACTTCAAGGTTATGCCGGAGGGGTGGGATGGCATTACCAAAGATATGGATGAAGTGCATTACGAGATCTCCAAGAAGGAGGATGATATGCTGTATCGAGAATTTGTCGAGAAGATGAACTTCAACAAAAAGAAAGTAAGTTCTTTTGGCCTTTGATCTATATTACAATGTTTTTGGGTCAATGATATGAATTGGAGTGTCGAGGGAGTACATTGTTTGGTAGGTATGTCGTTTTCTTTCTGTTGGCATTTTTGTGGATTAATAGAAGTGTTTCATATCCTCGTCCTAGAAATTAAATGCTATATGGGCATGGTTTGGAGGAGCAGATCCCAAATAAACACCAAGAGTTTTTCTCCTGTCTTGTATTTTAAATCAAAACTAAGTTGTGCGATTGTTGTTAATGGAGTAATGAAAATTTTGGTTGTTTTCTGAACAAAGAAAAAAGGGTTTTTGCTTGCACTTAGGCCACTAGCTACCAGTGTATCACATTGCTTGTCTATGTCCATTTTATGCTCTGTAAGGTTCACTTTTTCTGTCTGAGGGGCAGCCTTTTTCCCCTTTTTCTTTGAATATTATTGAAATAGACTTGATCCTAGATCTTTGATTGAAAAGTAACTAGATGGTGATTCACAAGTAGATGGTATTCCCTTTGCTCTGTGTCAATGCCACAATTAGGGTCTTCTATTAATTTATCTTCCTCCCACCCTATGATAGTCCATCGAGTAGGGTCAAGGTTGTCAAAAGCAAGATTATGGATGGGACTTTGAAGGGCTCACAAGATCGTAAATCGTGGAACTTTAACCCAGATCGTACATTCTACTTCTACATAAACATGATAAATAAATTAAAACATGTCTCGGTATTGCACTTTAAAAATATGTAATCAAACATCATAAACCATGAGAAAGAAAGCATGTCAACCAAGTCATTACTACCAAATGCCAAATTATGAAATACCAACTACAAAGTCCAAGACAAAAAACACATAGAAGCCTAAAGCCTAAACAGTAAATGTCTAGTAAAATCTTTCAAATTAAAACCTGAAACTCAAGGATCTCCATGACTTCCATCTCCTTCGCCAAGCACATCAATAAGAACATCCTCCACTTGTAGAGGTGGCACGGCTAGAACATCATCCTCTTGCTCTCCAATTTGGGCTTGACCTTCAACCAAGTGTTCATCATCTTCTTTTGAATTTGGAACATCATCTAGACCTTCATTTTCATCGTCTCCTTCAACATAATCCACTCATCATAGAATGGAATATCATCAAATTCAAACTCAAGTGATCTTCTAAGTTCTACCTTCCTTTTCAGCTAAATTTGAATTAACCATGACATAAAAACATCATTCATTGTTTACTAAGAAGTTCAGTATAGTTCTCCTTTTGTTGGTCTACCCATCAGTCATTATGATGTAACCTGTTCTCTTCCATGCATTCTTGTGAACTCCCAAAGCTCTTTGTGTCCTAAGCCCCTTCCCTCAAATTCTTTACTCTGATATTGTGGTATGAAGGGTGCTCAAATCCTGGGCCATGTTTGAAACTAAATCAAGTATTTCCCAAAATTCTTTGCTCCTTGCCACATTAATTGTATACCATTTAATACAAAACCTTGCAACATCTTTACAAGCAGTTTCTCTTTGATCCTTAAGTAATTGTGGCATGTGAGCTTATTCCCCTCTTCTTGAAAATATTTCTAGTGCTGTCCACATCCTCCTCTTCAGTCATTTTTTTTCTTTTCAGTATGTGAATCATCATCCTCAACATTACAGCTTCTCTTCTTCATTAATCTTTGTTCAAGACTCAACTATTTCGAAACATCTTTTTTTTTACTTCATCGGTCACACTTTTGCAAGCACCTATATTCTTTTGAGCTACCGCCAACTGGTGCTTCAAGCAATTAACCCCTCTGGTTAAGACCTCAACATCAACACATATGCAATGCCTCCAAGCCACATCTGTATTACTGCCAGGGGCACTTTTTTGGCAGTTTTAGAGTGGGTAAATGTTGTCATCACTAACAGAAGTAGCAGTAGAAGGAGAATCAGAAGCCATGTCAATGGTGCAACAAAGTAGAATTGAAGAGGGAACTGAATCACTAAAAGGACCTTAGCAACACAGGTTTCAAGCGAATGAGTGAAAACAGAAGGTTCTGTCAAAATAAATTAGTGAAAACATGCGTGCCTTTTGCATAGAAGAAGAACGTGCTAGAGAAGAGAAGACAAGTACTTGAGGAGGCTGATGGAAGTTTGAACTGTTTCTGTAGAAGAATAATGTGCGTGCCTTTTGCATAGTAGAGAAGAAATGTCATTGAGGTTTCAAGGTGTCGAGGGGGAGCAATCAAAGAAAATACGGGAACTGTTTCATGTGTGTGGGTACAGAGATGAATGATCACAAAATATGAATTTTTCAATTCTTTTAGTGTTTTTACCCATTGGGCTTGGGTTTTAATCCAAAGCCCATTTTTAATATGGTAAAAACAGAACCATTTCCGTGCTTGCTCAACTCGCACTATCTTACAGTTTTTGCAAGCTAGCACTTCGATCTCACTGATTCTGCTATTTCACCGCCTGTGATCTAACAGTTCTATACTGCAAAATTGTGGAATCATGTGATTCCATGGTTAATCTTGAGATTCTGTCTACATTGAGTAGGGTTGCAAGGGGTAGGTGCAATCTATTTGACATTAAGGCTTTCGATCATAAAACCAAAATCAAACTCCCCTGCCAATTGCCTGCAGAATATTATGCAATTAAGTTACCTCTTCAACTTGATATAAAGGGAAAGTTAATAATAAGCCTAAATTGGGGAATTGTTTCTCATCTTGTTTTGGCGCACACTGACAAATGTACCCTGTCAAGTATTAGTTAACTTGACTTTTTATCTTGATAGTTAATATACACTTTAGCACTGTTACTGGAAACCATTTCTCACTTATCTCTTTTAGTTTTTTATTGGCATTTATGATCTGATAGTTGATGAAATGGTCATATCACAATACACACACATATATACATATATATATATATATATATATATATATATTGATAGTTAAGTAACGGAGAATTTCCAGGGCAGGTTACGAGACCCAGTGATGTAAGCGGGATGTTTGTAGAAATGACTGATTTTTGTCCTTACACTTTCATTAATATTGTTTGTGAAGAGTGGTGGACTGTATGTAGTCTTCCTCTCTGTATTTGTAGCAGAGTTATTTATTTAATTTTGAAATTAAATATGAATGTAAATTTTTAAAAAAATATAGTTTTAGAGGAGAAAAGTTAGTTTTAAACTAGTTCATTAAAAATCCAAAATCGGTTTTAGGGTTTGGTTTGGATTGGATTTTTAAAATCCAAACCATAACGATCCTACGTAATGGAGAGATTGATGGGGATGTCACCGGATTGAATATAGGGGATTAAGTGGCCAAATGCTTCAGGTGTAATTTATGATTGTTATGTGCCTAACGAACTTGAAATAATATTTTCTTAAACAGTTTCCAATGATGCTTTATGGTTGCAAATTGTTGGGCTGTGAAATTCTAACAGTAACAAATACATACTTTATCCGAGATTAAAATGCTAAGCAGTATTAATACTGCTGGAAGGCCTTCCACCTATATAAAACCATTGCTGCCTGTGTGATGTCGCCTTAGCAAGCCTCCCTTCACAAATTTCCTATGGCAGAGATGATGAAATATTATCTGATGGAAGATGGTGGCTTAAACTGGCAGATGAAGACCTGTAAAAACATCAGGAGAAACTATTATAAGCTGAAATTTCTTTTAATGGTCTATGCTTGAACAGTTTCTGTCTTTTGTATGTTCTTCTAGTCAGACTTATGTTTGTGGAAATGACTGATTTTGGTTGTGTAGATGGCTGGAGAGGTTAAATGCCACAAGTATAGTCGACGACGTCCTTCAGATGGATGGACTTTTACAGTAGAGAAATTGGGATCGAGGGAAAAACGTGGAGGTGGTGGAGGCTGGAAATTTGCTAGCATGGCAGATGGATCAAGCCGACCACTGAATGAGATGGAGAAAATGTATGTGAGGCGAGAGACTCCACGCCCCCGACGCAGGATCCTTCCTTGATTACCTTATCAGTTTCTCAATTTTTTGTTAGCTCTTCAAATTACATTCTGTAACCAATGCATTCAATCCTTTGGTTTCTTTTCTCTTGTTTTTCTTTGGAAAAGCTCAGCATATGGTGATGCTTATAATTCATTCTCCTTTAATCGCATCTCATGTTCACCGTTTTGTGGAGAACGAAGCTCCTTTAATTCTTCTCACTGTCAAACACGCCTCTCAAAATTATATTTTCGTCAATTATCTCATTTTTTTTTATATTTTAAAATATTGTAAAAAGCAATCCAAATTGGATGACAACAGGATATGTATGAATTTGGTTATATACATCAGTGTTCATGAATTAAAAATTTGTATCCATTCTCGTTTTTATATTAAAAAAATATGAAACTTGTGTCATTTGTCAAGTATTGTGGATTTGTTTAAATATTTTTTTATGAAATAAAAAGAGAAGTAAAGAAAAATAATATTATAAAAAATTCAATGTTACAAGAACATATTTTTTTCAATGCTAAGTAATAATAAAAAGTTATAATTAATAAATTTAAGGATAGAGAATCAAATAAATTAAAAATATTTTAATGATTTAAAATAAAAATAAATATAAAAGGAGGAATGTGGACATACTTATCTTTATCGTCTTTGTATTTAATCTAAAAAGTTGCGTATTATTGTATTTAATCTAAAAAGTTGAGTATTTTCGATATCTAACTAATTTAAACTATATTCATATATAAAAAATTATTTATTTTTTATAAACTCGTCACCTTCATTATTATCAAAAGAGATGAAATCCCTATAGTAAGTTGTTGATTGTATTTTTTTAAGTTCACTCTCATGAACAAGTTCTTAACATTTTTACATAGCACAAAATTCATAGTGTTTTAGAATGACAACATATTTTGCTTTGGTAACATTATTATTACATTAAACTAAAGTTGAGAGATTAAATATAATATTTAATAGGAGAGACTATAACAATCATATGCATAAGTTGAGAGAACAAGACTCGTACGAAAATTGCTGAAGGATTAAAGTAGTCAACAAAATGCAAGACACTAAAAATAGATTTTGTAAAAATATAAAAAATTTAAAACAAAAATTGATCCACAATTATATATGGTTAGTACGTCATAATACGATGATTACATAATCATTTGACAATGAGTTTTAGCGGCTGAGACCACAAATATTATTAATAAATAAAAGTTTAAGTACCAATATTCGTTAAATATTTATTTAGAGATTAAAAACTAAAATTGAGGGAGGAAAAAAAACTGTGTTAAAATTTCATGTGTGCTCAATTACATAATTAAATTGCTTGTACAAATAAAGACCTTTGTTTCTTATGAGGACCCCTTATTCTTTCTTTTTTTTTGGGTAGAAATTTTGTGATAAAATTTAAAATTCTTATATTTTATTGAAAAATAAAAGAAAAAGACCTCTCAGGTTTCCATCTTCAAATTCTTCATTGTTTTGTTTTGAATCAACATTTTTCCCATTGGTTTGGTTGAACACTTGAACTGAAGACGACACCATCTTAGGACCTCCGAACAACACCGCCACAAGCCACGCCCAATGGGCGGCGAAGCTCAAGTTACAGTCTTTGCCGACACAAACTTAGGCACTCGCATTGCCTTCAATGCCCCTTCTGACATTACAGCCGCATCTCTCAAAAGTAAGTCCACAACACTTCAAACCAAAAAAGACTCCTTTTTTCCTCAACCCTTCAGCTTCTTGGTTTAAATGTTTTACCCATTTGAAGATTTTGCTATTGGGCTGTGTTTTTCACTTGCAAGATGCAGTCTTTGCTGCCATCTATCGCTTTGTTTGAAGAAAGTTGTATATTTCTTCTGCATGTTTTATGATGACAATGCTGCTGGTCTTTTGCAAGGGTTTAGATTTTTTTTATATCGTTACCTTTCATTTATTGTTAGGGTATCTATTGTGGAGTTTGTTGAAATGAAACTTGTCTCAATCTCCATTTGTACTCAAAATCCGTTTATTCTCTCTACCATCATGGCCTACCGCTAGATTCCAATTAAGTTTGAGAATAAAAGATGAAACTTAGTGGCAGAAGCTCAGCATATTGAATTGAATTTGATATGAACTTCAATGTTTAGATCTCAGTTTGGAGGGTCAAGATGAATGTATTACTATCATTCTCTTTTTGCTCAGCTGAAGTTTGAGAAAGCTAAAAGCATTTGACCCCTATAGAGAGAACTGTATAACTGTTTTGAATATTCCAAATTAGTTGACGTCTAAATGCAGACTTCCTTGATATTTTGCTTGTCCTGACTTTGTTTTAATCAGACAAGACAGAGTTCTTGAGTTTTGTGTTTTTTCTTATGAGATGGTCTTCCCTTTCTTCATAAAGGTGGGGGATTCACGGGGCATGTTCAAAATCTAGTTTTCTTTGAGCTTGAGTCTTCCATGAAATGGTTTGTTTCCAATGCTGGTTAGTCCTTTTTTGGATAAATTAATGTTCTGGAGTACTGTCGATTCTTGACCATGGTCATTATTCTTAAAAAAAAAAGGCATTGATGAAATTGTAGTTCAACTTGGTGTATGTTAGGTTATGACATGAAAGATAATCGATGCAATGATTCTTCTGCAGGAGACTTTGAGAAAGCACACCTCAGTTGTTTACCAGATATTGGAGAGATTCAAGTTAATGGATTAATGGTACTTTACTTTCTGTTTCAGTATCTATGTATCCTTTTATGAATTTTGTAACATTAAGCTTATGCTCAATAAGTTACTTCATATTCTTCCAGGTGAAGCGAAAATCATTCTTCTACTACCTGCCTGATGCCTTTCCTATAAAGTTTGCTTTCCCTGCGATGCGAGGAACATGGTTTCTTCATGTGGAAGTTAAACATTTAAAATGCTTGTGTACTCCTCGTTCACCCTGTGATGAAGATGTTCTATCAAAACATAAGGACTTAATGATCTGTAAAGGTGATAAGGCAAAATGTAACAGTGAGGAAAAGGAAGAGCATGAAATCACTAATCTTGTTTCAAAGAAGCAGGAGGGAAATGAAATTTCTCATGAAAATCATGCTCAAAATGAAGCCACTGGAATGTCAGAAAGACATCCCTGCATATTTGGAGACAAACCTACTAGTATGGCTAAGACTTCCTATGTAATGCCAGAGAATAAATTTGAAAATCTGGTTGAGTTGCATGCTAACTCAATACAAGGCAGTCACAGTAAGATGTCAACACAATTGATATCAATCACAGGTATAATCAATAAATATTTTTCAAGTTTCAATGGCACTGACAATTTTAGCAGCTCTGCAAACTCAGATCTTACCTCTAGAGCTGTTCATAGTGAGATTGAAGTTCAATCAAACACCAGAGAACGTGGCTGCTTGAAGATACAGAGAGATTCCTTGCCACAATTCACTCCCAAAACATCTCCACGTGTCTTGCATACTCCATTGGTTTCCAAAAAATCAGGAAGCAAAAATAGAAAATTGAAAGCTAGTCAAAGTTCTTTTTCAGGGAGCCAAAGTAGAAAATTGAGAATAGGGGCACGTCTGCTTTCAGCTTCACAGGATCTTGGGGTTTCTATCACCAAGCATGATCCTAAACTTCCTTTCCGAATACTTAAAGATAGAAAACTACTGCAGGGAAAATCTCAGATGAAGGGTTCAATATTTTCTATCTCTGGCAGTGATGATGATTGAGTCTTAGACTGTAACAGATGTGTAGATGTAAAGAATGGTTTTGAATATCATACTTCTGATTTAGTAGCATCATGGGTGAAACTATAGGCAAAATGTTGTAACTGAAACTTCTTGATCACAAAAAGAGCAAACAGATGTGTATACTAGCAGTTTTGATACTATTGAGATTGCTGTGGAATAGTTCAGGCAAACGAAGGAATGAATGAATGGGAAAAGTCATGTACACAAATTACGAAGTTTCTTTTAGGGAATTCTTGCTCAATAACAATGCTTTGTTATATAGTTGAACTTAGAATTCTCAGTGACAATGTTCTATTTATACAGCATAATTGCTATAACTAATTTCTATAAATTACGTTTAAACTAATAAAGGCACATAAACTTCTGAGCTTAAAACATTATGTAACAGAACTTTTCTAATGAGAGAAAAGGTCTGATACAAGATAGACGGTTTGATACCATCAGACAAATGCATTTGAACTATTAAACGATGTTAAACTATTAGATGGTCTGAAGCATAGGATAATGTTGGAACCATAACAAGATTTGACTGAATCAAGTATCACGTATATTTTTCTACATAGATGTTATTAGCACAAACTCTATTGGTTTTCAAATGTTTGTTTAAACATGCATGCTGCAGCCATATGACTATTTTCCAAAGTCTCATTGCAAATCATGTAAAGGAGAGGGTTGTGTGGTTTCAGTTTTTGTTAGATTATGTGGATTGTTTAGTTAATCGTTGACAAGAGTAGTATAAATCTGTATCATTAATGCAAGATCAGCTTGTTTGTTCTGTAAATTTTGGTGTTAAGTTGACAAAAATCACTTCAATCAAGGATTTAACTTTCCTACTTTATTCGATTTCTTTCATATAATATTTCTTTTCCTTTTGTCCTTTTTTTTTTCTCTCTTTCACTGTACACTTTATAAAGTTTAGTTCCTTCAAACCTCAAATGCTTCAGGCAATCCCTACCTTCCACACTCTTTTTTAGTAATTTTGCTTCTGTTCAGTCATTTTCCTTTACTAAATTTTGTTTCTTGTTTTCATTCTGTCATGTTCCTTTATATACATTGTTTCTTTTATACACATTGTTTTCAATCTGTCATTTTGGGTCATTTTCAATTTACTTTGTAGTTTTTTTTCCTTAATATTTTTATAATTTACTTTCAAATATTTAAAATAAACTATTTTATATTTTTTATAAAATAAACTATAAAATAGTTTATTTTATAAAAAATATATATGTTTTATAGTTATTGTCCTTAAATTATTTCTTTAGACTTTTTTTTTCAATTTTTTTGGCTAGGAATAATTTACATATTTATATATTTCCCCCAAAATTTTGACATTAAATATGGTTAATAAGATAAAAAAAAACTTTGGGTTACTCACCATCTATTGATTCTTTGGGAAACTTATGTAGTAAAAAAAGCTTGACTAATAATGAATAATCGTGAAGAAGAACTAGATTAATCATTTTTCTCTTTCAACCATTTTTTTCATCTACAAAATTCTCACTTGAAATCATAATTAAAATTTGTTTATGTTTATATTGGAGTGTGTGACATATTAGAATCTCTCTTTTTGGTAGTTAGTTTGAGTACAAATTCCCATTTCCCATTATTTTGGTTTAAACTTGAAAATATTGATAACATGATGAGTGTAGTTGAATTGTGTGGCTGACTTTGGCAAATTGAGTGTGAAAAAAGTTAGTGGCTGAGTTAGTGAAGAAGAAGAGGAAGAAGAGGAAGAAGAACAAGAACAAGAACAAGAAGACCCAGTTGATTGATTGATTCATTCCATTGGACTGTGATGAGGAAACTCAGATGGGTAATGGATGGAGGAGGGTTTTGGGATTTGGACATTTCCACTCCTCAAACCCTTGATGGAGTGGCCTGTGCCGTCCCCGGAGACCCTCTTCCCTTGGGTCTCTCACGAGGCACAAGACTTTCCAGAGCAAGACAACTCCAATTCATGCACCTTTTCATGAATGCCCCTCTCGTTCCCTCCTACGCCAAAACACGTGGCCTCTCCCTCCACCGTCTTATCTCCCTACCCTTTTCTGATAATTGGTATGCTAACTCAATTCTCCACCAAAGATTCAATCTTTTTCTGCATTTCGCCCCTTTTCGTTTCTGGGCGTGTTGGATATTTTTATCTGTTTAATGTACTCCACTTGTCTTGCATTTTAGATTAGATGGTATTGCTGTTATAAATATGATCAATTAAGTCGGTGACTGTTTTCATTAGTTTAACAATTAGTTACGTTAATTATTGCTTGTGTGGAGTGTAGATTGTATGGTTTTTAGTCGTGTGAAAAAGACATTGGAGGAAGGGATCTCTTAGTATATAATATCTCTGAAGATTTGGTCTGTATTTGCTCTTACCTTGTGGGACATGGCTTTGTTCTTGTTGTTGTAAGTGAGCTCTGTGTGTGTGTCAATTCTGGTGGCTGATATTCAGTTTGGGAGTTTTGCAGGGTTTTATTTTTACTGGGTCAGTTCAATTTGCAGAGGTTTGTTTCCTCTGTTAAGAGCAGTGAGGAGAAGCCAAAGGGGGTTTCCTCTTGGTTGAAAACCTTTGGGAGACATTTGCAGCAGAAGTCCTTGTATGCCTTGGGCTTCTCTTCAGAGTTCCAGTTGGGGGAAGATGATACATTGCTTTTTGGCTTAGATGCTTATGATGATACCGAAAAGCCTCGTGGGAAAGTTGTCTTTCACCATAAGGTAAGCATTTGAGGGTATCCTCTTGTGCATCCCAAAGATGAATTTTGTAATTCTCAGTTGATCATAACATTGATTCGGTTTACATCAACGATCTACTTTCTTTTGTTGTATAGTAACTTCCTGACATGAAATTGAACTAGATTTTGGTCTTTTTACTCATACAAAATTTTATTGGTGTGTGGTTGTAGTTTCCCGATCATGATCTAAGAGTGGAGGCAGTTTCTCCTGGTCTTTTTGTTGATAATACCGGTAATTACTGGGATGTTCCATTTTCAACTGCAGTTGATCTTGCTTCTGTGACTACCTGTGACTCTTCCACCGCATATCATTTGTCGGCACACTACACTTCAGGGTCACCCAAGCAGTTTGAAAATGTTCATAACCATATTGATAGAGTACCACCTACTCTACTTCCTGGCTTGGCCTTCAAAAGTGCCTTTTCTTGCAGGAAGAAAGTTGATATTTGGAGAAGTGAAGCCCCAAAGTTGAAATTGGAGCAACTGTATGACGTGTTTCTTTCAAATTCTCACGTTTCTGCCTCAGGCATTATTGGTAAATTTTCTTCCTGTTTGTAACGTTTTTTGCTGACACATTCTAGAGTCCAGATAGAAAGGATGCTTAGCAGTGATCTTTAGATAACCACACATTTTCTTAGCGAAGAAGTGAGGAAACTGTTTGACATTTTCTTAACATTTCACATGCATGTTATTGTTATCACTAAATGGAACGGATTTTAGAGCCTCTGCTATGTATGTATTACTTAAGATAGTGGATGCAAAGAAGTTAACTAGTGTAGTGTCACAACTTATCAAATACATTTGTTCTGATCACATCACAAAGATCTATGATATGGAGCATTTCCATGTTACTTGAAGCTGTGGATGCTTTTAGAGTATGCTTATTATTTCCTTGAATTCTTTAATGGGAAGGTGCTGCTGCAACCGCTGCTTTTGGGGATAATTCGGCAAGAGCACGAATAGAAGATGGTAGTCCAGGATATTTTCTCCAGGTTTCCGGAGTAAAGTCTTCCTTTCTAGCAGATATGTTTGCATCTGTTTCATTCACTGCTCAATATGGAAACTTCCAGAGACCTGCTCTAGATCTTACCCGATTTCAGGCCCGGCTGGATTTCCCTTCTGGTTTCAAATTTCTTTCAGCTGCAACTGGTCTAACTCAAGATCTTCTCAATTCTCAAAAGCCCAGCTTGGAAGCTGTTCAGGCGATTTTACCCAATGCTACACTATCACTTCAGCAGCAGGTACCTCCCAATCAATTATTTCACAAATTTGCAAGATTTCAATGTTTTAAAACTTCTTCAGATTAGTAAGCTTTATCTCGAAAGGACATTTTGGCACTGTTGGAATAAACTTTTCTATAAACTCTTTTAAGAGAAGAAAGTAAAAAGGTGAAATGGATTGAACTTCTGGCCTAAGGTAAACTCAACTATTTACCTCATGTTTTGAAGATGTTAAATAAGAAAACTTTTATAAAAGTTTAATTTTCTTAAGTTATAGGAAAAGTTCAACTTTAAGTCATTTTGGCTTCTTATTTTCTCCTCCCATAAATGCTTATGAAAAACTCTATCCAAACAGGGTTCTTCTTCTTTATATGGTTTCCCATTGTTTGTCCATAAGTAAATGTATGTTAAAAAAAATCAAATTTTCAATATCTTGCCTTGTCTCTGACGGTCTAACCTCATTGATTCTATCCATGCTTTTTCTGATCTCATGTTTCTAATAATGCGGTGCAAATTGTTCAAGCATTTGGTCCTCAATGCTGCTGGAATGTTAACTAAAACACTTTATATCTTGCAGATTGTTGGTCCTGTCAGTTTTAGAGTTGATTCTGGAATTACAGTTGATCTGAAGAACCCTGATTTGCCTATTCGTGCACAGGAACCTGTATTTGCTTTGGAATATGCATTGCAAGTACTTGGTTCAGCAAAAGCAGTTGCATGGTATTGCCCCAAACGCCAAGAGTTTATGGCAGAACTTCGTTTCTTTGAAACATAAACAATAGCCCAATAGGCACTATAGAAATATCTTTTCCTTAAATTGCAAAAGCTAACCTCTATTGGAATTGTAAGAAGAGAACTATCAACTTTCATTGAATTCCGGGATTTTCAATGTAAACATTTTGTACAACAAATTCTTTGCAAAACTTACGTGAAACTCTTCTCTTCCCGATTTTACCGGGCATCAAATTCAGCTAAGGTTGATCTCAGCATGCATAATCATTGAAAGTTTTCAATTTCATTTATAACGTGCAATCAAGATGAAACTGGTTATACCGAAAACCAAATTAACCAAACAACTGTCTTTAACTACTTTGTGACACGCCTTAGCTTTCAACAACCAAACAACAGAAGTCTCCAGATTGACATGAGAAGGAAGCATTGGTTGTCGTAATTTGTGTGTTGGCAGAGGGCACATTAATCAGACACATGGTGTGCATCACATCCAAATGGTCAAACCAATAACATTTGGTTACCTGTTATTGGCAAACTGTTCGTGATTATCGGCGAGACAGAGACACATTTTGGATGTCATTACTACAATATTATTACATAGCTAGAAAAACATGGCGTGAATCACCCAACTATTAACTAATCAAAGTTTGGATGATTATATTAAACATATGCAAATTATATTTTATTTTCTCGGGAATATAATAAAAAACATTTTCATAAATAGGAAAAAAATACAAAATTTACATGAACTTAAGGAATTAATCTGTATTAAAACATGATGATTATAATAATTTATTTACTAAGAAAGAAAAATTGAAAAATTGAAACTGCATTTGGGTGATGCAAAAGGAGACATGATTGAATGGCACCTTAGGCAAGTATAAGTTGCTTTCTTTCCATCACAAGTCTTCCATTTCAAGATTTGTAACAGAACAACCTTTGTGACTGCAACATCTTCCTCGTACCCATTGGATTTTACTAACACCATTCAATTTCCAAACACAGAGAGTTATGACGTCAAGTACCCAAGCCTACGGTGAACCATGGTACTGGGACAACCGCTACACCAACGAACCTGGTCCCTTCGATTGGTACCAAAAGTACCTCACTTTGGCTCCCATCATCAACCTCTATGTCCCTCCTACCCACCGCATCCTCGTCGTTGGTTGTGGCAACTCAGGCACGTTTTCTTCTCATACCCCTCTTTTCCTTTTCTCTTTTTTTCCTCTTTTATTCAGATCTCTTTCATGGGTACATGCCTCTTTCTTTGGATTCAATCAAAAAATAGATTTTTATGTTTTGAAAAAAATATTTTTTTGCGGTGTTTGCAGCCTTCAGCGAAGGCATGGTGGTTGATGGCGGTTACACAGATGTTGTCAACGTTGATATATCCTCAGTGGTTATTGAAGCTATGAAAAGCAAATACCAGGACTGTCCCCAATTGAAATGTATCCTTTCTGCTTTTTTGATTTATCTGTGTCAATTTTACATGTTATGGAATCGTTGAAGAGTTTAATGGTGCACCTGTCAATGGATAATTTTTTACATTATCTATCAATTTTAAGTTAGTTATTGAAAATGTCAATAAATTCGTTATAAAGTATTGAACTTTATAGATTTTAGCAAAGATGGTAATAATGTGGAGTGTGATGTATCCTTAATGATTGACCAGATATGAAAATGGATGTGAGAGATATGAGTGATTTTGAATCAGAGTCTTTTGGTGCTGCTATTGACAAAGGTGTGCTTACTGTTTAATTTTAGTTTTTTTTATCTGTTTTTATTATAAGAGGTTCGTTCATATTGGACAATGAATTGTGCTGATACTGTTTGATTTTGCTTTTCAGGGACTCTTGACTCTATCTTGGTGGGTGTAGTGATGGTTCATTGAAATGCTAGTATGTTTGACAAGTCTTATAGTTTGGTCTTTGCATGTTTTTGTTTGTAGTGTGGAAATAAGTCAAGAGAAAACGCTACAAAAATGCTTGAGGAGATTTGGAGGTATAATAAAACCATGAACAAAAGTCTATAATTGTTTTACAGGTTCTGTTTTATTTTGGATTTTTTTTATTCTTGATCTGTTCACCATTATTGAAGCAGTTGATGACACACTATAGGGTCCTCAAGGATAAAGGAGTTTATGTTCTGGTAATTGCACCTCTTTATTTAAGCATCAATCTGCATTCAGATTTACTCTCCAATGGATAGCATGTGCCTTTGCATTTCACTTGAGCAGGCTTGAATGGTTGTAAAATCTGTAGGTGACATATGGAGCTCCTCTATATCGCCTACATTTGCTTCGAGAATCATGCTCATGGACAATAAAACTCCATGTCATAGGTTGGCTTCAATCTTAATCTCATTGTCATTTTGTATTCCAAGTTACACACTTTCTGTCTTATATCTCTCAGATGCTGTCTACAGGCTTCTAGTTTTGCCTTTTCTGTCATTTAATTTTGTAATTCAGAAGTCTTGAATAACACACAAACTTTAGAATAGACGTTGGCTCTGTTTGGACAAACTTCTAAATAAGCACTTATAGGAGAGAAAAAAAGAGAGAATAAAATGAATTAAACTTATGCTGTAAGTTAAAATTAGTTAAGTGTCAACTGATATATAAACACTATCATTTAGCTTTCTTGTTTTGAACTTCTACATAAATTAATTTTATGATATTTGAAACTTTTAGTTCATTTTATCTTTTTATTTTCTTCTCAACAAGTGTTTAATGAGAAATTTGATTTAAATAGACCATAAGCTTCTTATCAGTAATCCTTGTAAACTAAAATATCCTGGGATTAGAAGTTTACTGAATCTTGGTGTCTTGCTGGTTAAAAGCATGAGGAATTATCAATTGGCTTTAGATATGTAGCAAATGCTTTTTTAGTCTTTTCCCCTTACAGTGTCCTTTTAAGTGTTCCTTTCTAAATTGCCAATTTGCTAGCCTTGTAAAGTATATTATGCATTCTTAGCCTTATGCATTAAAAATTGGTGTGTAAACTAAGTCCTAGACTATAACCACTGTCATGGTATATGCAGAAAAACTTGCCTCAGAAGAGAAATCTGATCAACCAATTTGGGAGCTGACAAAACCTGTTCCTCTCAATGATGATGGAAGCTCTGTGGAGGAAACCCTAGGAAGGAGTCCTGATGTCCATTTTATATATATTTGCACTAAGGTAATCAATGATTCATGGTGCCTATGTTTATTATATGTCATTGGTCAAATACATGTCACATGTCACTGTTTTGAATAACTAATCTTCATGCTTTGTAATTCAGACTTCTGACTCAAGTTCAGTGCATCCTTTGCCCATTTGGACTAACCATTTTTGTTCTAATGCTTCTGTCAGGAAATTTCTGCTAATTCAAACACAAATGCATGATTGAGCTTATTACAGAAGGAGGCCTGCATTTTCACTATTTACAAATTCATGTTGCCACTTTATTACTGTAGTTGATCTTTAGAGATTGTAATGCTGTTTCCAAAGAAAAAACTTGTTCTATGCAACAATATTTAATATGATCTCTCAGTGTGATATCAAGACAAAAGTTTCTTTAATTTCAAATTTGATTGATTCTATTTCATGACTCTTTTCTTAACTGAACCAATTTATTATTCTTCTAAATTCTCTTAACTGCAATTGTTGTATCATATTTTAAGCTTTTCATTATTATGGGCTTTTTCATATGTAGCCAATTGCCCAAATCTCAAGCTATTATTAATAAATTTATTAATATATATTTTAATGGAATAAAAATGTAAATATAGATGCACAGAATCACGAATGTTTTTACTAGTTTTTATAATTACTTTTTATGGAATTTTTTTATAATTTAATAAGATATTTTATTTTAATAATTATTATAATAATTATTATTTTATCTTTTGTTATTATAAGAAAAAAAGTGGACACGTGTGTTTTATCTATAAGAGAATAAAAAGCTTATTAATTAAATAATGAAAAAAATAAGAAATATATGAACACATGCATTGAGAGAAAAGAAACACGTGTTTAAAGATTTTTTAATTCATTATAGAATCTTTGTATGCATTTTTTCAATAATTTATCATGTGGGTTAATTTTGTATGAAATTCTTAATTTGTTTCTTAGATACACTTCAAATCTCACATTTAAGATTTTCTCATCCATTTGAAGATAGTTTTAGTTGAACTGAAAAAAATTATTTTTAAAGATAATTCACAAGTTTTAGCTAATTTGAGCAGTAATTTTTCTAGTTCTCACATTTTTTCCCAGATTTTTTTTCATTTTCAAACTTATTAATAAGCATATATATTTGAGAAAATATATAACAGCTATTTTTAATACACATGATTTATTTTGAATTGAGTTTTCAAAGTTAAAATATAATTTAAAAATATATAAAAATGCAATAATCAATATTAATTAAAAAATATTTCTTTAAACAAACATATTATTTTTCAAGCACTTTCATTAATTTTAGAATAAAAAGAACACTTGTGTGATGTCATACTCAAAGAAATTAATAGTTACTTTTTTACATCATTGTAACCAAACATTAATTTTAAGTTGTTTTTATAAAACCACTACTTAAAAACTCTTATTTTTAAGTTTTGACAAACTCACCCATGTTTTTACATAAAGATCTAATAAAATGTTTCTAACACCAAATATTCTAATTCTTTCACCCACTTCTTTAGCAATTGAAAAGTAAAAATAAAATAGTTTTGATATATTTATTAACATTTTTAAACCATTTGCATACAAATATATAATACAAATTTCCAAGCAAATCATTTTTTACCCATTTTTTAATAATTAAAAATAGAAATAAAAACTCATTTAGTTAATTTACTGGAAATTTTTTATGTTTAATATAAAAATAGAAATAATTGATAAATATTTCTTTATTAATTTTTTTCTCATTCTTATTTTAGTATTTTTCACATAATTCCTAATAACTATATTTTGAACTTATTGAGTCTAGATCATGTTGTTGACAATCACTTACAATAATGTTACCGTTAGAAGAAAAAACAATCTTTTGAATATAGAATAAATACTTCAAATTATAAATAAAATATTTAACTATACTTAAATGACTTAACCTCTTATAAATTGAATAAAAGATATTATGTGTTGAACTTAAAATCCAACTTAACCTAATAAAATTTATTAAATAATAATAATGGTAATAATAATAATAATATAATTCTTATTCAATTTATTCCATTATTTTATTAACTAATTTCTACTCTTCAAATATTAGTTTTTTAATTTTTAAATATCAAATAAAATAATTTACTTTTTCTAAAAAATATTTTAAAAAATAAAAACCAATAAATGTTTTGAAATTATAAATTTCAGCTACTAAAATTTAAAACTTTAGATTTAATCTAACCTTGTCAAAAGTAAATTTAGTTAAATTAGATCTAATAAAAAATAAACAGAAACCCATTTGACTTAACTCAATTTTTTTATTGAGTTGAACAATGAATTCAATATACCCCTTATACATATCTAAATGAAAGAGAAATTCCTAACTAATTGAAATTTAACAAAATGTAAATGAAAATATAAATTTGTACATATTTTGATGATATTCGTGTATAAGTACAAAATCTATAGATATGTAATCATCAATTATAAGATTTTTATTTAAAAATATATTTGAATAAGTTTAGTTCTTCATTATCTTAAGATTTTACTATTTTGCAGATTGTTTATTATAAAATTAAAATAAGGGAAAAAGTAATATTACAGAGGAAGGATCCAAGGATCTTTACCATTCAAGGCATAAATACAATGATTCAAGTTTTTTCCACTCTACACTTACAATTCTTAATACTTTCCTTAACTTTCTCAAAACACACAACCACTTTGATACTTTTTGAAAATTCTTAATATAATTTTAAAATCCTAAATTCTAAATTTTAGATGTGTTTTTAATTTAGTACAGTGTAGACTGAATCATATTTTTATTAGAAAAAAATGATATTATTTTCAAAATTAGAAAAAAAAACAAAGAATATAATTTTAGTTTAGTTTCCTCCAAACACAATTACTATAAAAGTCTAACTATAACCAAAACTAGTCAAACACGTCTAAAAGTCTGAAGTTATGAAAATACCTAAAGTTTCTAAAAAAAAATAAAAAAATTCCCAATTGCCGTCAACAAATAATCATTTTAAATTTAAATTCTTCTAAATTCTAGTGGGTAGAGTCTCTAAAACCAGAAAAATACACCAATATTTCAATATCAAATATATTAATTTTGAATTTTAAATATATTAAGATAACATCGAGTGAATTATATTTAAAATATTATTTGCTTTAGAGTTTTATATATATATATATTTATTTGATCTTTAAAATTGTCTCGAACAATAAAAAAAAAGAAATAATATATAAATAGTTTTTAACCTTAACTTTTGTGTTACATGAGACTTTTTTTAGTGTAAGAGAAAAAAAGGGAAAAGTAATTTAAAATAAAAGAAAAACAAAGTAAAAGAAGTGTTTGTCTCTTTGCTGTTTTTTCCCTTATATCAAAGAAACATTCAAAGCTTAAGCAAAAGTCCGATTGCTGTCCGTTCGGGCTATCGGGTCGGGCGGGTCTCAGGCGGGTCCGACGAACGGTTGATAAGATCGTGGACAGATCTTGGAGCTCACTGTTCAGACTCAGAGAAAGAGAGAAAGAGAGAAAGAGAGAGTGATGGAAGAAGAAGAAGAACTCAAAGTTATGGAAAAGGGGTGCAAGGAAACTCCTGTTCGAGTTTATGCTGATGGGATTTATGATCTCTTTCACTTCGGCCATGCCCGTTCTCTTGAGCAAGCTAAGAAACTGTAATTCATACTCTCTATTTCTCTTTTCATCTGAAAAGGACATGTTTTTATGACTTGTAGTTCAACACCATGTTTTTTTTTTCTTTTGGGTTGGTTGGTGCATGTTCATGGACTAAACTACACTTCACTCTACTAATCCCCATTTTGGTTAATTTTCCCACTTCAAAACGGGGTTTTTGTGTGTTTTGCTGAATCAGTCTTTTTATTTTTTACTTTTCTTTTTTCTATTTTTAGACTTAGTTGTTGTCTGAGAGAAAATGTTCATGCTGCTTAAGTCAATTTGTTTTTTTTCTTGATCGAAGGTTTCCAAACACTTATCTCCTTGTTGGATGCTGCAATGATGAGATCACCCATAAGTATAAGGGCAAAACTGTTATGACTGATAAGGAACGCTGCGAGTCCCTTCGCCACTGCAGGTTTTGTTCTCTTTTCGTTTTCGGTTTAAATTTTGACTCGTTTTTGCGTATGTTCCCACTTTTACTGTACACTTGCTGAGAAAGCTTGTTTCTTATCAAAGAATTATGGGTAAATTATAAATATACTGTGAAGGGTGTCAAGTCAACCAATAAAAATTTGTCAAGTATGACAATTTTGTTGGATTTACAATCTTAAAAATCATTTCTACTATGATTTGTAATTTGTTGATGTCGTTGATACTCTCTTTACAGTGTCAGTGCATAGATTTTACAGTTATGAATTATACTTGCTTCAGGTCAGGTTTTGGTAGTATATAGTTTGATGGCATGTGTTGCTGTTGAAATTTACCTGCCTTTTCTTTCATTACCCTTTTCTGGGAAACTGATTGTATGGTTTCTGACTATGAAATATGATACTTTTGTTGACTATTTTTCAGAGTAATCTGATGAATGGTGAGATTGGAACTGTAAAAGTATGCATACAAGGTTATAGTTTTGATTTTAGAGTATAGACAAGTCATGGATGTCAAGTTTTTGTTTCCATTATTAAAATTAGTGTTTGTGGACTCATATGGCTGCCTAATTGATTGCAAATGTGATTGTGCTAATTTGTAGTTTCAAAGTTCTTTGGTGCTTTTATATTATAAATGAATGCAAATCTTACCTTAAAAGTCTATTTTGTAATGTTGAGTTAAACTTTAAGTCATTTTTATAAGATGGTATGAGAGCCTATCCTAATGAATAGACTTCCAATACATTTTACTTTGAAAATCGTTGGCTTCATCCTGGATAAGCTCCCTAGTTTTTTTTTTTCTTTTCAGTTGTCTCCTAAAATCTAACTGGTGGTTGAAATCTTAAAAAAAATAAAAATTAAATTCAATCCTTTTGTTCATCTCACTTAAATTGCTTTTGAATTCCTGATTACATTATATTGGACCTCTGCATTTTGAGTCCTATTAATTGCTTTCTCTATATATTAGAGTGTGTGAAGCATTTGAATTGTACTTCCTCCAGGTGGGTTGATGAAGTTATTCCAGATGCGCCATGGGTCATCACCAAGGAGTTCCTTGACAAGCATCAAATTGACTATGTGGCACATGATAGTCTTCCGTAAGGTTAACCAGCCCCAGGCTATTTTGATCTAGGTTTAAAATTTGTGACTTGATGAAAAATGATCAACACCAGAATAGAATAACTTTACACTGAATGGATGTGCAGACATTCTTGGTTCTTGCAGCTGTGATGTGAAAAGTTTAGGGATTTTAAGTTAGAAGCATGGATACAATGCAAGACATAGACAATTTAATCAATTTTTTGCTTACATCTATGGTGAAATTAGGTCTTTTGTTGGACGGGTATTTTTGCTTTCATTATATTGCACTGATATGGATACAAGTATCAAGTATATTTCAACACTTAATATTTTAAAATTAAGATATGGGTACAACAATGCATGTTAAATAAAATATAATCATATTTATGTATTTCTTATATTTTTTAATTTATTTCTCTCTCTCTCTCTCTCTCTCTTTATATTTCTTTTTATAGTTGGTTTTTATATTGATTTTTCACCATTATCACATATTTCCTACCCTTTAATCTTTTTTAGAATTTATTATAAAACATTATTATAGTCAAATTTAAATAAAAATGCCATCATTTCAGTTATAATAATAATAATTTCATCTCTATTCAAGAGAAAAAAGAGGTTTAGAATATAACAAACTCAAGTTCTAATGTGGAGGCCACCATACAATATGAATATGTTGCCATATTAAAAATATCTGTGTATTAGAATTTCATTGTTACACTGTTGTTGACTTCTTGTTGATATTATTATTATTTTCACTTGGTTGTCTTGTGATGCTTCTGTTCTATCCATGTGATTCTGTTCTGCTTGGATTGCAACACTTGAGTATATTCTGACTGGTACCATTTTCTTCAAGTTCTTCTCATATATGTTATCACTTATTCTATTGTCATAGTTATGCTGATGCAAGTGGAGCTGGAAAGGATGTCTATGAATATGTAAGTTCAAGCATAGAATTATGTTCTAATTTAGTTTCCATTAATTGAATGTTCTTTCTTCCTCTGCCCCTTGTTTGGAAGCATTCTCATCTGTTTCTCCTATCTTTCAGTTCTTTATGCATTTTTTTCTCTCCAAATATATGCTGATTGGCCTATAGCTGGCTGCATTTTATTTGTTTGATTTTTTGTCAGTTTTCTCTTACATCTTTAACCATGTTATTCTTTATCAAATTAAGACTACTTGTAACCATATTAAACTTTTCTGCTGCAATTTTTGATCTTATGCCTTTTAATTTCTTATCTAGGTTAAGTCTGTTGGAAAATTTAAGGAAACAAAGCGGACTGACGGAATTTCTACTTCTGATATTATAATGAGAATTATCAAAGATTATAATCAATATGTAATACGTAATTTGGACCGTGGTTATTCAAGAAAGGAGCTAGGTGTCAGCTATGTCAAGGTTTGTTCTTTTGGTTAGCATCTTTGTTTTGCTTTCTTTCAAATTCTTCATGAGTTTTAGTATTCAGTTTCATCATTGGTTTGCTTTATTGCTTAGTGGGGGAAATTATCTTTGTTACAAAATCTCTTATTCACAGGAGAAGAGGTTGAGAATGAACATGGGACTTAAAAAATTGCAGGAGAGAGTGAAGAAAGAACAAGAGAAAGTGGGAAAAAAGGTAACAATAGATCATGAAATACCCTACTAAATCTTAGCATTTGCATTGGTAACTGTTTGCCAAGTCTTTGAGTGAGGTTGCCATCGGCCATAAAAGGTTACTTGTTCTTAATTTTGTTTTGCTTTTATCTTTGTATAACAGCTAATTAATTTTAAATCTTTCTATGTTTGATTATTTCCCCGCCCTCAAAAATAACTTGTAAAGACGCAACGGAAACATTATTAACTACCTTTTGAATTCGGATTGTTGTTGGATATTCCTTGGATGGTTGGTGTCAAATTGTAGGAACCCTCTGAAGAAGTGCTAGTGATTTCTTCATTACCTTGATTTAGTTCTCCTTTTATTTTTACAAAAGCGTATAGAACTGCTAATGTTGAACCTTGTGCTTTTTTAAAGTGGAAAATTAAAACATCCTAGACTATCCAAATATTATCTCTCTACTGATACAATCAAGAAATTATCACAATGAAAATTACATAAATTATCTAATGTTCAAATGATATTCTAGGAATCTTGTGCCAAACATCTTTTGTCATTAGTAAGGTCTATTCTCATCATAGAACTAATGTGTAAATACATTCTATAGATCAGAGGAGAACTGAAGTGATTGGTGATACGCTAATATTATGGCAAAGTTATATCTGTAAAAGAAAGTGAGACCATATCCACCAATATTCTTTTAAACTAAAGCATTTTGTAAGCATAAATTTCTTTAAATTAGTGGTGGATAGGCCATCACTTTCTCACTTTACACATCTCTTCACTTTAGAGGTTTTAAATCTCATTAGACCACAGCAATCTACTATATGCATTATTGTCTTTTTTTTCTGTCCCTTGTTGAAGGGACAGTAAAACGTGTCAAATTGTTGTAATAATTATAATCTTTGTTCTATGTATTATTACTAGAGTTTGAGTCTAAACTTTATAAAATCAATTTGTCAGGACAAGATTGTTCTCTCACTTATATATATATATATATATATATATATATTATTTTGGGGTTGATATAGAACTTGAACATTTCTAAATAAGCATATTTTCCTATTCAATATACTGGTAATTCTCGCATGATGACTATGATGTTGAACTTTGCAGATTCAAACGGTGGGAAAAATTGCTGGAATGCACCCTAATGAATGGGTTGAAAATGCAGATCGACTGGTTGCTGGATTTCTTGAGATGTTTGAAGAAGGCTGCCACAAAATGGTAGATTTCTTTTACCTCTCCTAAATATATCTTACTATAATAACAAATGACTAGTCTTTGCATGTGATCTTCTGATGTGTAATGTACTAATTTGGTTAGTTTACTGATATCCCAGGGAACAGCAATCAGAGACAGAATACAAGAACAATTAAGGGCACAACAGCTGAAATCTCTTCTTTATGATGAGTGGGATGATGATGATGATTCGTTATATGATGATGAATACTACACCGACTAAAGTGGCAAATAAACTTGTGTGTTTATTTATAGATTAAGGGTCATTCCTATATGTAACTAAGCTACCCTTTCTGTAAGGAGAATTACTATAAGGATACTGGATTGTCGTACTTGCAAGTGGTTTTGTACATTATTTTCCTTTGTACATAGTTTGATTTGATTATATTTTCTTGTTTAAACAGAAGGTAACTTTTAGAGTACTGCTGGGGTAGACCTTCAATGAGACCTTTCTTTACTCTTTGTTTTCTGTTTGCTATGATAAGGGTTGCTTCACAAGGAAGGAAATCACACGTGTTTCCTCACAAGGAATTAACATCTAGTAAAAGTATTAGTTTATGAATGAGTAGCATGGTTTTTTTTCCCTTTCTATAAAATTGATGAGGTTTGCACTCACTTATATACTATGAAATGTTATAGTCTCTAATCGATGTGAGATCTCCAACATATCTTTCTCATGTCGAGGTTACCAACTTGTGCGTGAGACTATATATTATTATTAAAATATGTTTGAAATGATTCTGATATCATGTTAAGAAGATGAGGACTTTAAGTGTATTAATACCATGTTAAGAAGAGAATTTTAAATGAATACTACTTAGATAATTTTTCCTTTTAAGAGGTAGCTTCTGCCTGAAAATAAGCATATTATAAAAATTTGTTTGTTGTTATTTAGCTTAATTTCCTTTTTTTTTCCTCTTAGTTTTTTCTTTCATGGATCATCATCTTAAAGCAATTCAATTTCAAAAAGTTCTACTATTATAATATGATGTTTAATAATATTAAAAACGAATACTTATCTCTTGGTTGTGTTTTCATATTGTCATTATTGGTTAGACTACTTAGTTGGATTGGACTTGATTCTTTCACATTAACTATTGAATGTTTTAAAATAGAATTTATAATTTTTTTTTATTTATTTTGAATATTATTAGATACATAAAAAATATTTTTATTGTATTACCAAGTAGATCGAGTTGCTGAGTCGAGTGGTAAAGTGAAATCTTCATGACACCTCGGCACATCAACTAAACAAAATAGTTAACAACTAAGAATAATCACTCGATTTCTCGGTCTAATCAAATAAGTGTACCAAAATGATTAGTGACTACATAACTCAATTATATCCTTAAAGCATGATTAGGAAGATATGAACTTACATGGACCTGCCCTAACCTCCCCTATAGTAGGGATCTATAACCAAAATTATAAAGATATGAACACCCTTAATTTGTAAAGTAATGAGTTTCTTATTCTCATATATAACATAATTCAGTTACATCTGACTTTAGCATTGAAATACTTGTTTTAAATACCCGTACGCTCTTGATCAAGAAGAAGAGATCGAAAATAGAAGTCAACTGATCGAAAAACAGAAAGTGTGAAGTTGAGACATAACCTTGTATAGAGAATCAATCTTATAAATTGTAAGAATATTTATTATTATTTTACAACACTTGTTAAACTCTTGTACAAATTAAAGCATTGAAACAATTGGGGCACATGATGATTCTATTTAACATAAGTAAGTTGTAAATTATAGTTTTGTTGTAAAGGCACGAAATGAACAAAGTGATGGGACAAATGTGGCTTTATCACACACTTGGATATGTCGGAAGAGAATATGCATTTACAAAATGAGAATATGCATTTAGAGATAAGGACCACAATTGGGTCCTTGTAATACTTTTTGATTAATTTTTGTTTTTTATTTATGAGAAAAAAACATTTATTTAGATAAAAATGTGTTTTAAAAAAATAATTATGAGTTATTGATTTAAATATATTCTTAATTCAAATAAAAAATATTTATTGATTCTTTAGGTTTAGGAGTGACAAAATAGACAAAAGTATGCATTGTGTATTTAAACTTGAATATGGAAAATTAAATTGAACTTAAATCAAATAAAAAAGTATAACTATTTTTACGTTTTGTTTTTAAAGTTTTTCTAAGAGTGATTAGATTCCTTGGGAAATTTATATCTTTTTGAATACTCAGGTTTTTTAATACTCTTACTTGAGAGATGAGAATATTGTATTATAATTTATATCTTCTTATTGCCTTTATATAAAACCTACTTTTCACTTCCAACTAAATTTGCAAGTTTACACACTTTAAAATTATACCTCAACTTTTCTCTTTCAAATTTATCTATTATCTATCCCTATATAAATAGGAGATTCTCCTCTTTAATTGCTATCAATTTTTTTTCCTACTTTATCCTTATTTCAGTATTTATTTTTTTACTGTATTATGGACATTGTGTCATTTTCTATTTTCTCTAAAACATATTAAAACAGTCAGTTTTGAATGTAAAACATTTTTTTAATTTCATTTTCTGAAATATATCTCCATTTTTTTAATTTTCGCGGATAGTTACTGCTTTCCAATTTAAATTTTTGGAATTTTATCACCGTTTTTTCTCTCTTCGCTCTTGCTCACTTTATTTATTTTCTTCTTCAAATATCTTAACATGACTCTCATGTTCTCTTTGTATCTCTCATACATACAGAAGCACATAAATATATATTTTATTTAGATAAATATAAATATATATAATAAAAAAAATGCGGATGCATAGGTAAGAGCGTCCGCTAGTTTAAAATAATAAGGATTTCAATAAGAAATATAATAAATATTATCTTAAATTATTAAATCATTTTTAATTAATATTCCTTTTTACTTATCAACTATAATTGTTATTAGAGTGTTAAAAGTATTTAAAGCATATTGGATGCTTCAAATATAATAAAATTCAATTGCAATTCAATTACAGGCTTTTAAATTGTAAGCATTTATCACCTGTTTATTTGCTAATTTATACGAATCAATGATAGCATCACCTAAAGACTAAATTTGAATAATTATGAAACTTAGAATAAAAAAATATGAGGCATTACAAACATATGAAAAAAAAGTATAATTAAATAAAAGTTAACTAAATGAATAATGGGGCTTATATCTTTGTAGGTGTTTAGATACAGAATCTATGATTTCAGTGCTTCAATATTTTTTTATTATTTAATTGTTTTTGGAATAATTTTTTTTTTAAATATTAATTTTATATCTTTTGTTTCTATTGATAAGATATTATTTTAAATTTTTTTCTTTTTGTATGACATTTTTTATATTTTTTCGTTAATTAATTTTTGGCTTGTAATTTCCGTTCATATATTTTATAAAATGTACAATTGTTTGGTCCAAATTTTTCCCCATATTTTAGGTTTTCTTTTTATTTTTAATTATTTCTAGTTTTGGGTTTTAATTTTTTTCACACAGTTTTAATATCTTAACTGTTTATAATTATTGAAAAAATATAAAATTAAATTTATAATATATAAGTGTTTATAATATTGAAATTTGAGTTTCTTAAGAATAACTTTACTCAATATTTAGTTTCACAAATACATTTATTGTTAAATTAAATAACTTGACGCCCTTTCCAAATGTATAAGAAAGTCATGAACAAGAAAAATTGAGGGAATAAAATTATGGATAATTGAACAAACTTACATATAATTTTAAAATAAATAAAAGAATCAAAATTGCGTAAAAAAAATTAGAAACGAAAATTATGTATGGTTAAAAACTAAGGGAATGGAATTGTAGAGGAAAAAAAATCATGGATTAAAATTGTAGATTTTGTAAAATATAAGGGTCAAATGGCAATTTAAACTTATATTTTTTTTAATCAAAGTATCCTTAATTATTCTAGTTTATAAATAGTAAATATTATGGATGGTATATTTTTTCTCTTCTTAAGAATTGAAAATTTGAGAAGTTAAGTTTTAAAAATAAATCTCCACTCATATTATTCTCTTTTCACTATATTTTTAAGAGTAATTTTGAAAAAAAAAATATTATATTTACAAATAAATATAATATTACTAACTAAATTAACCAATTTCTTAATAATTATAAACTAACTTTTAACATCAGATAACACTAATTAGAAAAAACTTACTTTACTTTTATTTAATATAAAATAAAGAATCGTATGACATAGGTATAATAAACCAGGTTGAGTATTTTAAGAACGAACTAACAACATTATAGAGATAAAAATAAATATTAAGTGAAAAGATTTGAAATCTGGTGTGTTGATAGAATAATTCAATATTCTATTTTCTTGTATTTAATTGGGTTTTACACATCCTATTAATAAAGAGTAATTACTGAGAAAATTATATGCATCTAAATTTAGAATGTAAGTTATTACTAAACATTTTTAGAAAAAAAAGTAAACTTAAAGAATAATAATTTTTTTTTTAAAACTAAAAGTAATTTTTTTAATAATTATAATCATAAAGAGTAAAAATATATTTAACATTTTAATATATACATATAAAAATGAAGCATAAGAATACCATGGTATTCCAATGACATAAAGCATTTTGTGTGAATACGAACGACAAATACATTTGACCTTAAGTATATTCTCTGAATTTCTTCCAATTTTGATAGAATTTTTTTGCATTAATTAATTACATAAATGTATAAGTATGAGTAATACCAAATGTTTTAAATTGGATATGAGGACGAATAACTTAATCTTTGTGTAGTTTTTTTTTCTCAAACGATGTATTGCATTCTAATAGACGTAAACTCTAATTTTATTGAATTAGTATTATAAAAAAGTTTTCATGTTAAACATCACTATACAACTTGACATCTCAGTTAGGCTAATACCTCAAGTAACAACAATCATCTACCATCACATGAAAAAAAATATTATTAAAAAAAAATACAAAAATATGGGACTACTATAATTTTATTGAATTAAATTATATAAACCTTTAGTTTATTAGGTAACATAAAATTGTATATTTTCTTTTTTCTTTGGTTCTTAATTTTATTTCAGTTGAAGAATTCATTCAATACACAAATTTTCATTGTCTCTTCCAAAGATTCAAATCTTTCCATATTCACAAAGTCACTCAAATTCCTAAAATAATTTTCCTCTCAAAATTGTAAAAATAATAAATATTGTAATTGTTATAAAATTTTAATTATATATAATTATTATTTAATGACATATTTTCTTTATAGTGATTTATATTGTAATAAAGTTATTTAATTAATATTTAGAACAATAGAAAAGACAGTGTAAACATAGATGATTCCGTAGATACGAGAATGAGACACAAATATAAATATGATTTTTAATTTAAGAGTAAGGATTAATTTAACCAAACATTCATCAATGTTGTCCATTTTCATCCTATTCCCAAAACTCTTGTTAATATATTAAACTCAAATCTTAATTAATAGGATTTTTATCATAGGGTTTATGTAGGGTAATAGGTTTAAGTCTTCCTACTAATCATATAAAAATAATAAAAAACCAAAACTAATCTTTTCTCATAAACCAAAATTATTTTTTAGATATGCTCAAGTATTAAGATGACTTAAACACCTTTATTAAGTTAAAAATTTATTAAAATATTATAAATAGTTAAAAAATTTAAAAATAAATATATTTTTTTATCTATTTCATATTTCAATCAACTTTTAAGTGTATAATTTTTTTTAGACACAGTCATGAGAGAATAATAAAGAACATCTCACAATAAGGAAAGAAGAATACACCTTTTAAAAAAGAGTTTGCCATGTGAGTCTTGTTAACTCATCTTGATTTTTCTAACAACATAATTTAATTTATAAAAAACTCTCAAATTTTATGAGTTGAACTCATGAATAAGACAACATAATTTAATTTATAAAAAACTCTCTCAAATTTTATGAGTTGAACTCATGAATAAGAGTGATCCAAACACTACAAGAAAATCAATAAATAATAATTAAATTTAGAGACAAAAAATAATTAGTCACTATATTAACTAAATTAGATAGTGGCTAAAAAACTATTGATATCTAAAGTGGTTTCTATTATTAATAAAAATTTATAAAATAGTTTCTAAATTGATATATAAATTAGCTACTTTTAGGTTTTAGTTACTAATATTTTAGATTCTAAATTAGTCTCTAAAAGATTAATAGAGACTAACTTAGAATATAAAGTAGTAAGTAGCTAAAACCTTGGTAGCCAAGAGTTAGATACCAATTTAGAAACTATTTTATAATTTTTTATTAATAATAAAAATTAATTTAGATACTAATAATTTTTTTAGTTTATAAAATGGTATCTAATTTACTCAAATAATAACTAATTATTTTGATTTCTAAAATTAATTCTTGTTTAATAATTTTCTTATAGTGAAAGATAAAGTGAATGAGTAGACTTGAGGAAGTTGCTACAAGTTGGGCAAGAAGAGTGAGAAAGCAGCCACTTATCGATGCAATGAACATGAAAAGGGTGATTGCAGTTTGGGAGGAACCTTATCTTGTCCCCATCAGAGAACTCTGATAAGCAAATGGCACAGTTACATGGAGAGCCACCAGAATGGGTGTAGGTTGAGGTTGGCAGAGCCACCACTTCTGTCTTCTTCAGGCCAGAATTCAGTCTCCTTGAGGCAATCCATTGAAAGGGTTGAGTCAGAACACGATTGGCACATTGGAACACACATTGCAACATTGTGTTCAGACCAAGAGCACAAAGACAAGCACACACTATGGCTGCCAAAATAACCATCAAATTGATGCTGTGTTCAGATGGAGATGGTGTGCATGGTTTGGCTGCTGTCATAGGGCTCATACTGGGTGCACCTAAGGGACTCTCAGCCTCAGTTTCACCTATCATCTTTCACAATTTTTTAGACACATTCCATCACCTCAAGGAAATGTAGCTTATATATATATAAACTAATATTTACATTACAATCATTACAAATTTACTAAATGATATACAAATGTTAAACAATATAACAAAGAAAAAGTGATATTAGGATAGAGTGATTTGTGTTTCCAATGACACTTTACAATTTTTTAATTTGATCAACAAGAAAAAATATAATAAATGTGATCCACTTTAGGGGTGGTCCAACCCTCCTAAAGAGTAAAAGAGACATACATCTCAAGAAAACTTCAACTGTCTATCCTGTTACAACTAGCTAAAATACGACTTAAAATTCAAAGACCAACCTCGTCATTTTATGAGCAACTATTAATTGAATACATACATATTAGGGATTCTAAGCACCAATCAAAGAACGAGAAACTCGCTAATGGTACCTTTGGAGATTCAAGGCCAAACCTTAACATGTGTCAAGGAGAAGACTTCAGAATAGTCTATCATCCCTCCGTTGAATAAACAATTATTCTTATGTCTCCAAATCTCATATCGCTTACCAATGCAATCCAAACATTACCCAAAATAAGATTAACTAAAGTGATCGTATCAAGAATTTTAAACGGTTCGAAATGTGACCTAGGAGAGAGAAGATTTATCGAATTCACTTCTAACTAAGCGTAACAAAGATTCCAAACTAGCCAAGTGACTATGTAACCGAAGAACAGATGACTTGTCGACTCCTTTGACACCCTACACAAACAACAAAGATTGTTATCAATCTGAACCCCTCGTCTCTCCAGGTTGACTTTGGTAGAAATCTTGTTTTCAAACACCCTCCATGCAATAATATTTAGCCTTAATTCTCCAGAAAAAATTGTAAATCTTTACAATGTTAATATATTTATGATCTAATTAAGATAAATGAGTGGTGGAATGGTAATTAAAGAGAGGGTGGAGATTGGTGGGGCAAGGGAAGGACATGGAATATTGCTGAGTTGATAATCCACTGTCTTCCTTTATGTTTATGCGTTTGAAAGCACACCAAAAAAGCAACTCATCATTTTTCCTTGGTTCCATGATATGAATTTTAAGCTTGCGGATTTTAGTGCACTTGGACTCATTGTCTAGTAAGATACGTGAATGATTATATCTCTCATAAGTCAAATTATGAACTCTTATTTTGTTCTATGTGTGTGTGGAGGAACCATGAATTGAAGTCTAGGTTATCACTTCATTCATTAATGTTGAGGTTCTGATATATCAGACATTGAAGTGGATAATTCTGTACAATATTCATAAAATGTTCTCATCATCATCTTCTTTGTCTCTTTTATCTTAAAAAAAAGTGATGTTGTCCATTTACTTCTGGAATGTCCTTTCAATTGATTTTAGCTTTGTGTAAGTTGTTTTTACAAGGTCGGGTTCCTTCTATAGTGACTTTTTTTTTTCCTGCTTCCTTTCTTTCTGACCTCGAGGTGCGGTGGTCTCCGATTGGTTCTTCCTTTTGTCGAATGAGTGGGGAGAATTTGCAAAGGTATTCCAACGATCAAGTTAGTCTGAGTACAATGTGCAGGTGAGTCGAGAGAGAAAAATTACCTCTAGTGTTTTCCTTTAGTATTTATACCATTTGGATGGGCATCAGCTATCATGGGTTTGCTCGTGGATCCAAAAGAGAGCCTACAACTAAACTGACTGAATTGACTAATTGTGGATTTACTGGTTGTGTTTGGATTAAGAGAGTCATTCAGACATGTCGGCCTTCTCGACTATCTGCGTGATTATGTGATTAGTGGTTGGAATTAAAGATAAGGCTTCAAAAAGGATCCAAGTATTTTGTGGTTCACCTAAGCTAAATTATAATTTTAAAAATAGTAGTAATGATATATGATTTCAGTTTCCTCAAGATAAAAAATGGATTGAAGTTGATTATTTTATAATACTTTTTTAAAGAAAATTTTATATGTATATTACTATATAAAGTATGCCAAAAAAAACTCATGAAAAAATATAAAACAATAATTGTTATGAAATTCACAAGTTAGATTTCATAAAATCGTCTAAGAAATTAGTTTACATCAAGTGTTAAATGTTCTAAATCTACATGTTTAATAAAATTTTAATTAAAAGGAAGATCAAAATTAAAGGTTTTTTAACTTTAAATAATTTGAATTTAAGTACTGATTAACTAAATAAATAAATAAATAAATGATTGTATCAATGCTAGTTTTCTTTTTAACGTTGGTATTTGTTACAATTGTTACTTGCGACATGATGAGTAGAATTGAATTTTGAGTTTTTTTAAATAAAGTTTTAAATTGATTAAATATTAATTATTAATAAAATTGACAAATTTTCGTACGGTAAAATCAGTAAATAGTTTATATCTATTTTGGGTGCTTTCTTTATGACCTTATTTACAAGTTAATGGTTTGATAAATCATTGAATAAATTTATGATTTTGGTCAGCCAAAATTTCTTCACACTTATGAATAATCTAAGTTTCCCTCCAAATAATTTTATTATTAACATACGTGATAAAAAATTTCATTCAATTTTATAATTAACTGAAAATGTACGGTATCCTGTCCATGGACTAGCACATGAAATATAAAATAAAGTTTATATATTTGGTCTTTTGCTGTATTCTAATTGAAAATTAAGTATTTTTTGTAAATTTTATTTTTTTCTCTATTTTAATTATGTAATCTTTCTTTGTTTCTTTATTAATTTTATTCAATATGAAATAAAAATATTAACACGATCATACTACAATAAGGTGTCATGTCAATATTAATATACTGATATTATTATCGTTTGTTGTTAAATACTGAATATTAATATAACAATGAAAACATAATTAAAATAAGTCGTTTTGGGTGTTTATATAATGGTAGTATACTCTTCACAAATAGATAAATTAATATTTTATTTATATTTTATTTATTTTTTAATTTAAAATATTATTATATTATTATGTATTTTTTTTTCAACATTAGAATTTGTTAGATATAGACTATGTATAAGGTGTGTTATTACTATTTTTTTTTTTCATATTTTGGTTGAATGTGGAGTTGTTGTGTTTCTGTCTGTGTCTATGTATACGCAAATATATTTGTTTACGTATATGTCTGTGTTTGTGTGTATCTATGTGTACATGTTTATGTTTGCGTATGTGTACATGTTTATGTTTGCGTATGTATGTGTGTATGCTGTATTCATAACAAGGAATAGAACATTTTCATGATGATTTAGAGTGGGTAATTGATTGCAAGTAAAAAAATGCACTCTAAATAACTTTTATGGATTATTTTTTTCTATAAACACTACAATATGTTTTTCAATAAAAAAAATGTGTTACCTTTGTTCTAGTGAATCACAATTTGATTGATGAGAGAAGAACATAACCAAAAAGCCTACACAACTCACTGTTCAACCAAGAAGGAAACAACCCCTTGAGCTGGTTTCTCACTTTCCACAACTACAACATTGTTAGTCACATTGGTCACAGAATGTGCCAAAAACTTGGTCTCCCCTTCAGCATAAAATGAGTACTGGAAGTGACTAATCCTATTGGGAAATAGCAAAACGTTTGAAAAATCAGCCACCCACTTTGTGCCATTTCCTCCCACAATTAACTTCCCAACAGTTGATCTCAGACTCATACCAATCACACTGTTCCTATCAGTTATCACTTGATCAATGTTACTGAATTCCCCATCTAGACTTACAATTGGAACCTTGTTATTGGGGTTCCCACTGAACATATTGTCAACTATATTCAAACCACAAATTTTTCCTTCAACTGACTTCAAAACTATGTTAGCATCTCCTAAGAAAAATCCATTAGTGACATGAACTTGAACTGGATCTTCCATCACTATTGCTGTATGGAAAAAGTTAAACATTCACTCAAATTTTGGTGTGGGAGCAGAATAAGAAGATAGAGAAAGAAAAACAGTGATGTGACAAATGATAGTTTGAGTATAAGAAGAAAATAAGAATGAAAGTTACATATATAGAGTGAAATTGAATTGACAGATGATTGTTGTTATTTGAGGTTTCAGCATAGTTGAGATGCTTTGTACAGTAATATTGAACATGAAAGTTTTATAACAAGTGAAATTGAGTATATGAATATAATAACCCTTACCTGTATAGTCCATGTAACAATTATCAATTCTAGTTTGTGAATTCCCTGCTAGTTTCACCAAAATGCCAATGCCACCAAAACCTGTGGCCTTGTTATAGCAATGCACCCCTGTGAGTATGTTGGCCTGGCCCCTCAGGAGAACTCCTATGGCTGCAGAGAAAATTGCAACATCTGTGATTGCATTGTCATTGCTGGCAAGATCAATGGCTGTGCCAGAGAAATTCCTCTCCCCTTTGTCTCCACCAACTGTTGAGTGTTGTCCAAGAAAAGTGTTTGATATGAAGGTGTCATGGCCACCTTCAACCAGAATCCCTTCTGTTGTGAAGTGCAGGAAGAAGCAGTTGTTGATCCTTGTTCTCACAGTATCAGCAATGAATATCCCTCCACCCCTGTAGCCAGAATCAAAGAGAATGTCTCTGAATGTTATGTCTTCATAGTAAATACCATTAGGTTGCTGAAGTTTCATGCTGTTGAAAAGTGATGTTCTTGGAAGGTTTTGGGAATTAGATGCCCATAACTCAACAAGATGCCTATCAGTGGGAAATGAATCAGAAGCTCTCAATGTTCCTCCTTTTACCTGATTAATCATTTATGTAAATGCTTAACAGACTGCAACATTATAAGCAAGGAAAATGACTACAATTTAACTTCCCTCTTATATAGTGATGTTAACTAATTATATATACATTTGCAAAACTTGCAGAAAAATGATTAAATTTGACTTGCCAAACTGGTGTGTTGTTGTTTAATGATGCTTTTAGTTTTGTTTTTATTTTCCTTAGAAATTAAGCATTTACAACTTACTTAAATTTACTACAATTTATTTATCTCTCTTTTGAATATTATTCCTTTCCAATGCAATTTCCCACTAATTCTTTTAGAAAAACTAAAATATTGCTTACATTTTTATTTCTTGTGATAAAAACCCTAAACACCTATTCTGAAGAAAGTATTTAAAAATTACGTCCTTTATTTCATTTTATTTAAATTTTATTTTTTTTATCAAAATTAAAATATGTTCTTAATACTTTAGATTTTTTAAATATTGTTTTTAATTTTTTAATAAATCTTTTGTCTTTTATATTAACTAAATTTCTCTCATTTATATTTTTTCTCAGTCTATAATAAAAAATATTTAATGTTTTATCAACAATATATAAAATGAAATTAATAATAAAGTTTTCCTTTATTACTAAAAAAGTCAAACAAAATGTGGCATTATATGTAGTAATAATAAACCTTTTACCATTTTTATTTTAGAGGTGTGTTTTAGTTTAATAAATGTAATGGTTAGTTTGAACTATCCTTTGCCAAAAAGTTTTATGGTTTTTTTTCTCAATTTTGTTTCATGCTAATGGAAACTTCATACATTTAGTAAGCACCAAATGAAGAGAATAGAAGTATGGCACCAAATGAAGAGAATAGAAGAATGGCAGCAAAGTATACCAAAAAGTGAAGCATGAAGAGAGGAAGAAGAGAGAGATGCTGACCACAAGATTGCCACCCCCAGAAGAAGGAAATTTGATGGGTTTGCTGATTGTGTAGTTTCCACCTTGCAGATCAATCACAACCCCTCCAAGGTCTCTAACTCCTCCCACCAACTCACCTTCACTCTCAATCCCAAAAGCATCTTCAACAGCTTTCATAACTGAATCACTGCTCTCATGTGCCCCTGTGGGGTCTGCACCATACTCAGCTGGATACACCACTCTCCCACTCTAATCACATCCAAAACCACCACCATGCAAATAACCACAAAATATTTACATAAAAAAAAAACACCTTTCTATGCTTTCAGTCCAAAATCTGTACACTGTCAAACTGACATTGATTGTAGATTAATGATACATTGACAACCTGGTCTAGTATATAACCTGTGATTCATTCATGATATGAAGAAAGAATATTTTTGTTGCTTAATACAAAAAGACTGAAATTTTAAGCAAAGAAATGAGATGGTAGACTGATGCAAGTTGTCAAATATCACTTCTCTTCATTGTATAATATGTGTATACTCTATATTTCCTCAACACAACAAAAAGAAAGAAAGAAATATTGTAACATACCATCTTGGTAGATGGAGATGGAGAGGGTGGCTGGGATGATATGGCCATGGCCATGGCCATTCTATCCTTAAATTTGTTCCTGAAATGGGACAATGGTGGTGCATGTTTGTTGAAGCATGTGACTTCTTGTGCTATTATCAGTGGTAAGAGAAAGACCAAGATTGAGCATCTCATAGTTTTGGATGGTGGAAACAAATTTACAATGTAGATTTTGGTTTGACAAACAAATATTAAGAGGAACAGATAGAAGCTATGAAGGGGTAGGTATAAGCACTTTTAAGACACTTCCTTTCTTCCTCTTTTCTATAATATGCTTTTGAATTAGCTGTCTCTGTCTGCATGTTCTCCATGAGCCTTTATAAGGACACGGATACCCAAAGTTAATAGCCATGCTTCACAATTAAATGCATACCATTCCAACTGTAAGTTGCTCTTTTTTCCAGAAAAATTTATTGTTTCTTGAGTTATACAGTTTTGAAAAATTTTCTTTTTGTATATACAATCTTATTATAACAAGAATTTGAGTATTATTTTTATCATTTTATTTATAAAAAATTGAAAATAAAACTAAAGCAAAAATATATCCGCAACACAACAATAATAAAAAATACATCGCTTGGCAACCATTTTGTTCATTCATTCATTGTATTAATTAATTACATTGATGAAGTTGGTGTGCCAACTGATATGGAAAAATGAAAACTAGGATTAAGTAATCTTTTAAAACATAGGATTTCATCATTATTTCAGATATAAATGGTGGAAAAGATAATTGGGAGTTTGCTTTGACCCTCTGCTGCAAATTCATATGAAGTTGGCAAAAAACTGAGTCTTATTCTCAATAGTCAAGTTCTAATAGATGAAAAATCAACTACTAGAACCAAAACTGAACAATATATGCTTTTCCAAACAATGACATGGCTATATATGGTTCTGTGTTGTATCATGGAATGAACACATTCCAATCAGACTCAATTTTGTCCTTCAAGAAGACTATGTACACAGATAATTGTTGTCATCAAAGCAAACCACTCAATAGCAATAAGAAAATAAAATGATGCACACAAGTGCAATTACTCATCAAATGAGTTTGGAGCATCCACAGTCTTAGCATTCCACCCCACATTGTTTTAGCACTGGACCGGTTTGCTTGGGCAAGAAGGGATCAATCCTGACCCAAATCAATGAGAAAATAGATGCTAGAAGGATTGACCACAACACCACAATGGTAGGAGTCCTGTTTTGCTTTCCCATGAGACCTTTGAGGAAAGGATACAAGTGAACAATGACCCAAAAGGCAAAGAACAACTTCCCAAATAAAGGTCCCCATGAACCATATCCATTGTTTATGGCACCAGAGACTCCAGCCACAACACCAACAATGTTCAAGATTATAAGAGTTGTTGGAGGGATGAGAAGAGTGGTCCACTTAAAGAGATAGAGCTCTCCAAATTCAGCATCTTCTGCTGCTTTTGATGTCACTGTGAAATTTGTGTCTACTCCAGCAAGAACTTTGAGGAGACCTTGAAACACAGCAAAAAGGTGAGCAGAAACACCTCCAATGACCCAAAATTGCTCATTTCTCCACAGGGCTTCAATTGTAACACCACTCCATCGGAGCTCAAGCACACTTGTTAAAATGATGGAGATAAAAAGAGCCATAAACCAAACGCTAGCAAGGTTGGTCAGCTGTACACAAGAAAAAACAAGCTCATATTCAGAATATGTATTGCTAATGGAAACATTATTGTTTCCCCTTCCATTTTCTTCTTTTAAATGTTATGTTAATCTTAGGTGAAAGCACATGATCAATCTTAGTAATCACAAGCAATTTTTAGTTGGACAAAACTAGATGCATTCTATAGGTATCTTTGGTACTATTCTCCAATAAAAAGTTGAAGTTTTATATGGTAATTTTCATAATATATGATTGCATAAAAGATCAATCTATCTAATGGAGAGCAACACCAAAAGACACCAAAGAAACTTCATGTAAGTTTTTTCCTTCATAGTTGTGTTGTGTAGTACTTACTGTGGGGATGATGAACTTTCCAGTCAAAAGACACACAGCAGGAATTGTGCAGTACGCAAGCAGAGGGATGGAGGTGAATGGATAAACAATGGTGTTGGTGTAAGCTAGTCTCTCTAGGTACTTAAGTTTTCCTCCATAACCATACCACAAGGGGCAGTGGCGACTAAGGAAAATCTCAACAGAACCAAGAGCCCACCTCAGAACTTGGTGCAACCTATCTGATAGATTTATTGGGGCAGATCCCTTGAAAGCTGCTCTCTTTGGCATGCAATATACTGATTTCCATCCTCTACAATGCATCTTGAATCCAGTCAAAATATCTTCTGTGATTGAGCCATAAATCCACCCAATCTGTAGAAGAAACACATTTGCCAAAACTTAACAGGGACATCTATATAAAGATGAAATGAATAGTTTGAACTAAAATGTATTAGCCCATCTAATGTGTAAAAGAATAAAGAAAATCCAAATGTTGCATTGTTTTGAGATTAATGGCTTTACCTCTTTTCCCCATTCAGTCTTCTCTTCATAGCCACAACTTATAACATGAATGGCCTCCTTGACCAATGAATTGCTATTTGTTCCTTCAGGAAGTCCTCCATTTTCCATCAAGGTGGAAGCAATGAAAACTGGTGATTGCCCGAATCGTTTCTCAAAACTTTTCTGGGACATGAGGGATGATTTCTCCAAGTCCTCATACCCTTCAAGCCCTTCTTCAATCTCTTCAAGATCAAACATGGACCCTGATCCTTTTCTAACATAGTCTTTCCCCATCATTTTCTTTTTGCTCTTGTTCTTGGAGAATACACTGAAGAGACCTTTTCCTGATTTCTTTTTTGCCTTGGACTTTCTTGAACCACCACAACAAAAGCAACACCATGATGGCCAACAGTCACATGTCATCTTTGGTCTTTTCTCTGACACTGGTGGATCATAACCATACAATGCCTGCCTGTTGAACACAGTTCCAGTACCAACATATACTGGACCTTGAATCCCATCAAGCCCTTTCATATTGATCTATAATGAAAGCAACATTGAAGACAAACCATTCAAAATCAGCCAGTGAGATGAAATTTGCACATATTTGTGAAGTTAGTTTTTATTTTAGGAGAATGATACTTACATCAAAGAACACAGTGTTGCGATTAGCATATCTATCATGGCGATCAATACCATCAAATCTTTGTGGAAATTGAACATAGCACAACTTCTTCCCAAGGTTGGGGTCCATTAAAAAGCACATAGCCTCTCTTACTGCTTTGCTATTATTGACGTAGTGATCACAATCCAAATTCAACATGAATGGTGCATTGGTAAGCACAGCAGAAACTCGAACCTTTGGAGGATACACAACAGTAAAAGAGTTAAAAATCAGTTTCTAACATTTGGGTCTATGAGAACTAAACAATACAATATCAAGTTTTTGTTCTTACCAAAGCATTCATGGCACCAGCTTTCTTGTGGTGTGGATATCCAGGTTGTTTTTCACGTGAAATATACACAAGTCGTGGCAATTCCTTGCCTTCTACATCTAGTGCACCAGCACTTCCTAAATATACCTGCAAAGCAAGTGCAGGAGCCATATCAGTTGATGACAATCCATAAATGCAATGTATTTCTGTTTTGCTTTGTTCTGTTCCTTTATAACAAGATAACGAAAATTTACATAAAAGAAAGAAGTAACATATCATGCTCGGACACACCTCTTAAATGGTAACGTATCAGACATCGACACTAGTACATATCAGTAAAGTGTTTAATTTAAAAAGTATTTATTGAATTTCTGACAGACAATTCTAGTACAGTTTTAATACAACGAAAATTTACATAAAAGAAAGAAGTAACATATTATGCTCGGACACACCTCTTAAATGGTAACGTATCATACATCGACACTCGTACATATCAGTAAAGTGTTTAATTTAAAAAGTATTTATTGAATTTCTGACAGACAATTCTAGTACAGTTTTAATACAATTTTAAAAAGAAAAAATACATTAATTTTCTAAAAACTCAAACTTATTATATAAATTTTTAATATAATTATAAAAATAAGGAACAAATCGTTTTGATCCATCCATGAGAAACATCTTTTGCTAAAAAAAAAAATTAAAACATACTTATGCACGTAAATTTTTATTGTCAATTTATATAAATCATAATTATATAATATATAGATTCATGTCCCCGTATCCTACATTTTAAAGATTATATGTATTTTTGTGTCTATATTCCGTGTCGTATCAGTGTCCACGTCCGCGTCAGCGTCAGTGTCTGTGCTACATAGGAACTAACTAACAGAAGGATTTAATAGTCAAACCTGAATCATTCCTGGATGATCACGAGTGTTGTTCCCAGGCCATGGAGTTCCATCCTGCATCACCCACCCTTCCTCAGGTTTCTTTTGAGCCTTTGCCACCAAAGAATTAATTTTCACCTTAAACTCTTCATATTCTCTCTGCAGTGGAGCAAACACACAAGTTTCACCACAAGCCTCTGATGCACATTAACACTAGAAAAATAAAACTAAAAACAACTTGTTTATCTCAAGTATATCCCACCTTCATGGACCTTCTTTCCTTCACAAATGTAGGTTGCACCTTATCTTTTAAGTAATCAATTTTCTGAGAGAAGTAATACTCAGGAGCTCTTGGCTCTATGTTATACTTCTTGCAAAAGGGAACCCATCTTCTTGCAAACTCAGCAGTTTCTGCCAAGGAATCAAACAGAAGCATAGATGCACCATCATCTGAGACATAGCAGCTGACCTTGTCAACAGGGTAGTCAACAGAGAGGATTGAAAGGACAGTGTTGGCTGTTATAATGGGAGGTTCCTTCAAAGGGTCCACAGTACTCACAAAGAAATCAACTGGAGCTAGTTGGTTAGGTTCTCCTTCACGCTCAAACCTTAAGGACAAGCGATCCAAGTAAGTCTCACGTGTGATGGGGAACCACTTGGGGAACTGATCAAGAATCCATGACAATGCAAACCATATCTCACATATAACAGAGATTAGCCACAAGGCATATGCATCATTTGCTGGAGTTAAGATTCGGAATCTAAAGAAGAAAGCGAGGATGACCAGCCTCATAATAATCACTATGCGATATGGATTGATTAAGCTTGAAGATATTGGAACCTTGCGCCACAATGGTTGTCTAGCTTCAGCCAAACTGTAAGGTCACAAAACTACATCAGTTCCAGTTAAAATATGCTGTGTGAAGAGTGATGATATGTTGACAATCATGCACCAGATTACAACTAGAAAGAGAAACAATTATGTACTAAAATGGAACAATTGTAAAATTATATTGATCAAATCACTGTTGTAAACTAGTACATTTTAATTTGGAGTTGTGAAAGTAACATTTTATGCATTTTAATTTGGAGTTGTGAAAGTAACATTTTCCTTCTGTGTAAGGCGACAACAAAAGTACATTATTTTTGTGTACATTCCTTAACAAATACACATGAAGATCAAAATTTTTGCATTGTATATTTTAGGAGCCATGTGACTCAAGTGAGTTCATTATGATTGCTCACTTTGAAGTGTCCGTAGTGAGCTTTCACTTTACAATGTGCAACATTTAGTTTTGATATTTGTTTGTTTTCTTCTTAAATCCTCTGCTTTTAATATGAACAAAATGGTAAATGTTTTTGCTCCAAATGGACACTTTTTCTACTAATAACAGCAATATTTAAACTTAGGGTGGAAGTTTTAATAATCTCTTTTAGAAAAATTACATATAGATAATCTCATGTACAAAAGAAACATAAGGAAACAATCTCATGTACACATTTTAAGGCTTTTGTTATCATTGGAAAAAGCAATCGAAGAAAGTGATCACTTACATGTAATCATCATCTTCACCTTGCTCTTCTTTTCCATCTTCTTTGTTCAGAAGCCCTCTTTTTTCTTGCCTGACTTTCCATTTCTCTACTCTTTCTTGCCATTCTGCATTGCTGTAGAAATCTTTCTCCCCATCAAAATCCTTGCCAGTAACTACAGAACAATAGATCAACATATAAACAAAACAGAATACCCCAAAAAGAAAAATCATCATTATGGATAATTAGCAATTTAACAAGTTTCTTACCACTTCCAGCTGAAGAGAAAGCTTGACCATTGGGATGCAATTTCTCTTGATTATAATCCCCATTTCCCTGAAAAAATCACAAAATGTCTCTCATACATAAAAGATTATTAATTTTCACATTCACTTAATTTTAGAAGCTTCATTAAGTATAAAGAAATTACCACATGATTAGCATCATGTTGCCGATCTAGATCTTCGCGGTGATTCTTAATTGAAAACTCATCATCAAAATCATCAGCATCCAGGTTCTCTTCTTCATCTCCAGCCACTCTAGGACAACCTACACAGAAGCCACCATCAAAGTTTTAGCAAAACCAAGTTATTTCAAACTTACAAAATGAGTTTAGATTCTTTTTCTGTTATTCTAAATTCAGAATTGGAACTTCAGTAGTAATCAAAGTGTCATAATAAAGGTCTACAGCTTTCTAAAAAAAATACATAATGTCATGGAAAATTTTCAGAATATTATGTTTTTACAAAATTGTAACTGCTCTTATAACTTCTTAAGTTCATTTGAGAAAATGTCTTATGGGACCAAACAACAGTAATTTTTATAGGAAAAACTAAAAGTATCAGAACAATCTTAATCAAAACTATCAGAAACACTATATGTAAAGCCTTCCATTACAATAACACATACAAAAACATCGAACTAAGCTAACCTTTGTGGCGCTTATAGCGAGTGTTGCATTGAGGACAGCTCTGGTTCCCTTCACTCCTCTCATACTCATAACATGGTCGACACACAGGAAATCCACACACATGACAAGCCACAAACACTTCTCCATTTTCCTTATATCCAATCTCATCACCACAGACACGACATGTTTTTGATGAAGGTTGACGAGTAGGGGCCTGATGCTGCAAAAAATAACATAAGCTGACATGTTAGCAACCACCAACATGGAATATGTTACTTCACTCTGAACTTTAAGCCTAACTCAATCTTATAAAACCAGTTTATGGAACTTATAAAGAATGTGAGATCCCTAACAATATTAAGAAGTAAGTAGATTTTAAGCCTAACTTAACTTCATAAAACCAATTTATAGAGTAAAGTTCACTTATAAAAAATATGTTAATCTCTATTCGATGTGGGATCTCCAACACATGTTATGAGAATGATGAAAGATGAAGATGAGCAGATGTATACCTCATCGGAGTCAGGTGAGAAATGAGCATGAGAGCCAGTGATGAAGCCAGCCATGGAGTTTGAGGCCATGGCAAGGCAAGGCAAGGGAAGTTAAGGAGTGGTGGGGAAGAGTGGAATAGGAGAAGGTGGTTTATAAGAAATGGTAGGTTGAGAGTGAAACATCAGGGTCGTGGTTGGAGATGTAGGAGAGTGTACCAAACCTTGAGTTGGAGGGTGGTGAGTTTGAGTCTAAGAGACGTCATGGAAGGAGCGATAGGTGTGAAGGGCTTTTCCTATATTCATTGTTTGCTTCGACTCCAAGGAGAACCATCTTTTGTAGTTCTTAATACGTGACACCATCAAGTTAGGTGCATGTTTGGTTTCTCACACCAGATGGTTATCATGTCACGTCCAACTTCATACTAACATTAAATCCAATGTAAGATCTCAAATGATTCTAGTTCTAACATGTTCATTCACATGCTACACATTGCACCACTTCCAATGTCACGTTAAACTTCCAATGTTTCATATATGTCACTTTGTGAGTCATTTGGAATTGTGTTATGTGTACTGTTTTAGTTTTGTTGGAAAATATTATTTATCTTGCATCTTTGAGATTCAAATATATGGGTCCAAATGATATAAGACTACAATTCTTTTGGCGGTTCCTTCCTGCACCTAACAAATGTCTTTCCGTAACTCATTATTTTTTAAAAAAATTGTTTTACCTCTTTTTAAAATGACTTTAGGATTGTTCTTTCCAAAATATTTTCGAAACATATTTTTTAGAACACATTTTATTAATTCTAGATTTACCAATCTGGAAATCAAAAAAATGTATTCTGGAAAGAATATTTTGGAATGATTTTTCTTCTTCCAGATTTCGTATTCCAGAAACACCTTTTGCTTACAAAACTCTTATTCGAGAAACACTTTTTCTTATGAAACTCTATTTGGAAATCTCATAAAACTGTAAAAGGATAATTTCAGTGTTTCAAAGAATGTAGGGGTGCAAGAAGAAACTCTCGAATTCGTTTTAAACTCTTTCTTCCTCTAACCTTATCACTTTTTCATCTACATTTGGAAAATTTTAAATTGTCCACGAGAAAGACTAAAACAATTTTTGATTTCTAAATTAGTTTTTATTATTGATAAATAGTTTTGAAATTGGTAGCTAATTAGATACCAATTTAGAAATTATTTATCAATAATAGAAATTAATTTAGAAATCAATAATTTTTTTAGTCTTTAAAATGGTCTCTAATTTAGTCAATACAACAACTAATTATTTTTTGTCTCTAAAATTAGTTTCTATTTAATAATTTTCTTTTATATTGTGTAATACTCTATATAATTCTGAATTACATCTTCTATATTGAATTTTTATTCCAAATTACATGATATAGAATAATATTCTGAAGGGTAACCTATAACATGATTGTATGATTGTGTAATATGGAACAAAATTTTGGATTATATAATATTTCAAATTCTACAATTTAAAATAAAATTATGATTTAGAATATGGTTGTTTTGGATTATGTAATCCTAAATTTCACACATCAATTGTCAAACTTGGAGATTGATATTTGAACAGCCTTTAGCATTCTTTGTAGCACCCACTTTCTTTTTTACTTTTTATAAAGACCTTTTCTCGCAAAAACTGGTTTCGATTATGTATATAGACTATGGAAAGTATTTTCGTTTTACAAAATCTTGCACTGTAAATATTAATTTCTATAATATAAAAATTAGATTATAGAAACTAGTTTTTGTAACGTAATTTTTTATGCATTACAAAATCTAGTCTTTATTTGAAGAATAACATTAACTGCTATCACGTATTTGAATCAAATACACCATAAAAACTAGTTTTTACCCTATATTTATGTATAATATAAATTAATTTTCGTAAAGAAGTAATTTGTAAAAATAAAAGTTACAAAAATGTAGACATGCATTGGAATACTCATATAATAAAAAGTTATCCAGATATGTAATTATTACTTTAAAAATTACGTAAAGTGTGATGTCGGGGAAAAACTCAATAATAAAATTTGAAATTCTTAGCTGAAAGGTCGAAAGATCGAGAGACCATCATCTAAAAAAAATTTCAAACGTAAATGGAAAAATATAAAAAAATAAAACAACTTTATTGTATTAAAACTTAATGGATAAGTTCAAAATATTAACAATACATTTAATAAATATAAGATATAAAAAGTAAAAATCTAATAAAATACTATAAATAGGTGACTTAAATAATCGATAGAGTGTACTTTGTGTTAAAAGAACATGAAGTGATTTCTTATTCACTTTATAAAGTTTTTTAAATTAACAATGTATCAAAATGAAGTTGTTGTTCGTCCTTCTCTTTTCCTCTTAACTTCTCAAGAAAATTAATTTGTTCTTGTTGCGACAAAGTCGTCATGGTTTTGTTTTTAAAAAACACTTTAGAAGATTGAAGGAAAAAATATATATTTAAATTGTCTTTAATCTCAATTCTTAAACAATGTGAGACTCTATTTAAATTATCCGAAAGACTTCTTAAATTTGTTAGCATCAAGTTTTATAGTTATTTTACTTATTTCAAACTTAAAATAATTGATTACTAGTTAGAGGGGATGAATCTCATGTAGTAGATAGTTAATGTGAAAAAGATGGTGGTACAGATTCAACCTAAGCCTAGTTTTACAAAAACAAAGTGTTGAAAAGGTATACTTCTATGGTATGCTTTTCATTCAATTACAATCTTCTAAACTTATAGCTGTGTTCAGTGTATGCTATTACTTTAAATTGATCCAAAGAAAGAAAGAGTTCACAACTAAGGTATGCACAATTCCCTTTGAGTGAAGAAGACTCTTGACCAAAAACTTTGGTCACCAGCTTCCAACCTTCTTCAACTTGCCTCACTTTGATCCACAGAAACAAAAACACTGGCAGGCACTGCTTTGTTTGTTTCAATCACAACACGATTCTCAGACACATTCCTCAGAATATGATTTGGGAAGGTGCTGCCAGGGGTGCTTACAGAGTACTGAACATGTTTTATAAGGTTAGGAAAAAGCAAAACATTGTTAAAATCAACAGTCCATGAGGTTCCATTCCCTTGCATGGACCCTTTTGCAACTGTGGCCTTTAACTTCATCCCTCTTGCATTGTTTCTGTCAACAATAACTTGTTCAATTTGATGGAAAGGGTTGTTGGACTGGTCCAGCTCAACAATTCCAACCCCATCATCTGAACCTGAGAACATGTTATCAACAATATCAACACCATTTATAACCCCATTCTTAGACTTCAGGACAATGTTGGCATCACCAAGGAAGAAACAACTAGAGACATGGAATTGAACCGGGTCTTCAGCCACAATATTGGTGAAATCCATGTAAGAATTCACAATCTTTGTTTGTGTCAAACCTGGTACTTTCAAATAAATCCCTGTGCCTCCAAAGCCAGTGGCCTTGTTGTAACAATGTACACCAGAAAAAGCATTGGCTTGACCAGTAACCATTATTCCTATAGCAGCAGAGTAAATTACAACATCTGTGACAGCATTGTCATTACCCTGGAGGTTTATTCCTGTCCCTGAGAAGTCTTTTTCATTTTTGTCCCCACCAGCAGTTATATGCTGACCAAGGAAAGTGTTTCTGATGTAGGTTTCATGGCCACCTTGGACTAAAATTCCATTGGTGGTGAAATGTGTGATGTAGCAATTGTCTATGCTAATCCGAAGTGAGTTTATGACTGCAATGCCTCCACCCCTGAAGTTTGAGTCCAGCAAGAGGTCTTTGAAAGTTATGTACTCAAAATTGTAGGATGTTGAAGAACTCTCTCTGTTTCCTTCATTGGAAAAGGGTGACAAATCAATGATATAGCTATCTGCTGGAAAACCATCTGAGGCTCTTATAGTCCCCCCATGTATCTGTTTTTTACATCAAAATACAAACTAAGCTGTCAAAAATTTGTGGCCTCTTTATGGATGCCTTACTAAATAAACAAAATAGAAAAAAGTGCTGTTTTCCATGACTTTTCTGCAATCTAAAGTAATATATATATTGGTTGAAACTAAAGAAAAAACCATTTCAGAAAAAAACAGAAAGTAGTGACAATAAAGGAACGGTTGAAGAAGAAAGTTATTTTTGAAAAATCTTGTTTTCTTGGTCAAGTCGGACCAACTGCTTCACCATCATGACCAAAATATGGACCAGCAGCCTCAAAAATTAAAATTTGGCCCAGCCATAAAGTATTACAATACACTAACAAAGTGCCAATTGGCAAAATATGACAAGCATTCAAACTTTTGGAAGATACTTTTCATATTTTACACTAACAAATAACTTAGTGGTAGTTATATTTGTCATAGAAAAAGCAGTTCATGAATGAAGTTAACAACTAGAACGGTTTCTGAAGGCATACCATAAGGTTCCCCACTCCAGCCACCGGCAACCGCAGTGGTTGGCTGATCAAGTAATTTCCACCCTCGAGATTAATCTGGGGACCTCCAAGGTTTTTTATTCCTTGCATCAAATATCCTTCACTAGGACCCTTGGCTGCATCTGCTATGGCTGCAAGGAGTGCTTCAGTGCTATCTGAACTACCCGTTGGATCTGCACCATAAGATGTGACATGGTACACACGTGGATAGTTCACTCCCTGCATCACAAAAAATATCAAACATTTGATATTTTACCACAAAAATGGAAAATGGACTAAAGAGTAAAAGGGTGTGTTCATAGTTGAGTTGAGTTACCTGAAGTGAGAGAGGAGAAGGAGAAGGAGCAGGAGCAGGAGCAGGAGGGCTTGAGAAGGGTGATAAGGAAGATGGTGCTGAAGCAATGGAATCACGTGTAGTTAGAGAGGCCTTAAATGACTGCAACCGTTGTATTGCCTCATGATAGTTGCCCCTAGAAATTTTCCTAGGATACAAGCTCTCTTCATATGCACCAATTACTATGGAACAAGCCATCCCCAAAAGCAAGGAGCAGGTAAAACATGTTCTTGCCATTGTTGTCATTGTTGTTGTTGCTGCTGTTTAAGAGAGGTTTGAGGTTCTTAAATTTAACATGTTGGAGAAAAGCATTCCAGTTGTGTGGACATTTAAATAAGACAGAGGAAAAGGTTGATGAGGGAGATAAAGAAGGGTGATTAATAGGAAGAGAAGGGAAAAAGTGAGGTAGCTAAGTCTTGATGAGAAAAAGTGTAGGAACATTTTGATATTGGATCATACACATGACACCCTCCATCATTTGGACTATTATGATATTAGAGAAGATTGCTGTGTAACCTTTTCATGAAACTTTTTCATTTTCCCTGACCTGGTACAAAAGTAAGCACTTACCAACTTCTTACTTTTGGAACCTTCACTAATTTTACATTGTGTAAAAGGTATTTTGGACTAGGAAGAAAGCACACCTGTGGTGATCTTAAATTATGCAGTGTGGAATTATTGGCTTGAGGGGGTCCACAGAGCTCTCATTGATTCATGATGGTAACACTAGGGAAATTGTAAATTGTTAGGTATGTATTTATTGCTGTGATAAAAAGGACTATTGTACTTTCCAAGAAATTATGTCAATGGTAGAACTGAAAATGAAAATGAAAATGGTTTACCAAGAAAGCAGGGTAAACCTTAGAAATTCAGCAATGTACTTGTTAGATCAATCTCAAGTATATATATGTATATTTGTAATAAGCACTTTTATACAAATATTATATCTAAATAAAGATATTAAAATATTACATATGGGTATTTTTATTTATTTTATGTGTGGTTTAACATGCATATTTCTATCCAATATCATTTTGTAGAACGTGAAATAAGTTTGTTGGAGATCTCACATCGACTGGGTGCAATCCTCAACCTCATGAACCGGTTTTATGGGGTTGAGTTAGGTTTAAAGTTCACTTCGTAATATGGTATCAGAGCCATTTCGAACATATTCTAACGAGTATTTGTTGGGCCTATCGTGCCACCTACTATCGGGCCGCTATCAGACCATCCATAATATATAGTCCCACGCACGAGCTTTCACTCTCAGCGTGAGGAGTGTGTTAGAGATCCTACATCGACTAGAGATTAGAGTCTTTCATAGTATATAAGTGAGGGTGCAAACCTCACCTCATCAAGCCATTTTTATAGGATTTAACACGTGAAATAAGTTCTGCATTGAAGTTATTTTTTTGACGTGAATAGCACAGTGCAATTGCACTGAGCAAAAATCACATGCAAACTCGTAGGTGTTAAACCCAGAGTGTCACGTTAAAAACTTTAAATTTAGTGAGACTAATTAATGAATTATTTGTCTCTCGCCTAGCTTATAAATTATAAGTTATTTCATTAATTTGTATCTTATTTAATTTTTTATAATTTAATATATTTCTTATTATCTTTAACTTTTTTATCTATTATTTCAGTTTTATATAAACAACATTATTGCACTACTTTTAATAAATTCTTAGCTTATAATTTCTAAGTCGATAGTGTTTAGGAGAATAACGGAAAAGTTTATTGTTAAAATGCAAAATGACGTAAAAAAACATAATACATAAGTTTTATTTGATAAATAAAGTTTGTTTTTTTTTTGTCAAAAATATATTATTATGTAACCATAATTTTTAATTTGTTTAAATAAATAATTAAATTCTTATTAGACTTTTTATTGCTTCTATTTACTTTTTTTTAAAGTTACATTTTTATTTTATTTTTCAATTGTATAATATTAAGTTTCTTTTTTATAATTTTTATTGTGTGTAATTTCCATATAGCATTGTATAATAAAACATAATTAAGTTACTTCAATTTGTAATGTAATAATTAAAATATGAAAAGAAAAAATGTTTTTATCTTTTTTTTTTAATTAAAAATAAGTAATACTAAGTAAAAAATTAAAAATAATAAATAAGTATATTAAAATATAAGGAATAATAAAATAAAATTAAATAACTTACTTATAAGAAAAGTTAGATATATTAAATAAGAAAATCTCGTAACTATTATTATTTATTCTACGTAATTTTGTTTATCATATAGAAATAATAATTATTGCTCTATTATTTTTACTGTTTGTTGTTTTTTCTGATTTCTTTTACTTTAATTATTTATTTTTCACATTAATGATCTTTTTGTATTGTGACTTTAAAATGAGTAAAATATGCCTAGAGAAGTATTTTGTGACTTTAAAGATGACAAAGTTTGAAATTTAAATTAAAGCCAAGAATTGAGATTTATGTGTTTCTGTTTGGGAGATGAGACCTAAAGAAGTATTAATTGACTTCGTTTTCCTCCTTCCTATCGGTCGGTTAGCTCACACTTCAGCACACTCTCAATTTTCCTACTACTCCTTCGGGTCTCGGTTGCTTGATCGCTCGATCTTCTGGGAAATGCCGAACCGGGGTACCTGCAGAAGACACTCTGATGTTGAAGTCAGCAAATGATGCTCGACACTCGGATGTCAGAGTATAGTAATTAATGACATAGCTTCTTCTTGGAATATGCGTTATTTATATTATTTTAATGGACTTACCTTATTGGGTCTGGTTAGTAAGATGGATCGTGTTTAAAGGTGTATTACCTAATTTTTAATGATGATTTAGCTTTACTGACCTTGATTGAGCGTAATTGGACAGAGAATATCAGTCAACCTACCTGAATATGGACATATCGATCGACTCAATCGGATGAGCCGAGATATGGAATTGGGCGTTAGCCCTGTACTTTTACAATATGAATTAGATAGAGAGAATTATACTAATAGAGGTTTAACATAATAGGTTAACATGATAGAGTTAGGTTTAGTATAAAGGGTTGTGAATATTTGGTATTGAATATTATTTTCGAATGAAAGATATGTGCGGGAATCAACAAAGTATTAATTAAGAAACACTAATAAATGTTAATTAATAAAATACTAATTATTACTGGTATACCAAACATTGTACTGGTGGTTGAAAATTGAGTATCACACTTTTGACCTCTAAACACATCTATACAATGAATAGTGAAAATTAATTATCTATATCATTTAAAAAAATTATTAATAATTAATTCTAAACATTAAAAATAACTAATTACTATATTAACTAGATATTATTTTATAAATTAAAAAAATATTAATATTTAAAATATTTTTTATTAAAAAAATTAATTTAAATTTAAAATAATTAATAAGTAATATTAAATATCAATTTTAAAACTATTTAATAAATTTATATTAACAATATAAATTATTTTAGATTAAAAAAGAATTAATTTAAAAAATAATATTTAATTTAATCATATACATAATAATAATTATTTTTCTCTAAATTAATTATTATTTAATAATTTTTTAAAAATATATATAGTTGTCACCACGTCTAGAACATCCAGGAAAACGAAGTCATGCTGATTAGTTAGAATTTATTAAGAGCTTAATCAGAATAAATCATATTTAAATGCATTTGGTGGCATAAAAAAATGTAATCTCTGTATATAATCTCGAAATAGTTAGCATGATTAGCTTAATCTGAAATTAGATTATGGTGTAATTTTCTTTGTTAAAGAAAGGAAAATAATAAATAAAAAATTTAGAATATAAAACAAGTACGGTGAAAAAAAATATGTTTAAGATTTTTTCATAAAAAATCATTTCATTAGTATTTAACCGATTTTCATCTAGTCTGTTATTAAAATTCTTTATGAATAGATATATTCTTTATGAATAGATATAGTCTATGTATGTATCGTTTTAATTTTGGTATAATATTTTTATATTTTTTTAATAATAATACATTTTTCACGTGAGACAAATGATTGTTGTTATTTGACATGTTAACATAATTAAGATGTGAAGTTGTACCATGATAACTAACGTAAAAAGAAAAAGAAAAAACATGTATAGAGAGAGAAGAAACATGAAAAGATTGGATTCCTTAAGGTTAGAGAACCGTTGAAAACAATTGGATCATGCTTTTCGCTGCTTTCCTTTTCATTTTACGCAACAACCTATATTGGAAGAGCCGTGAGACAAACCTTCTACTTCTTCTTACAATGTTTCATCCAACAAAGAATTAATGTCAACCACTTTTTCTTATGTCTTTTTTAAAATAAGATAAATGTAAAACCATCCTTATAATTTAAAAAATATTTTCTTTCTTTCTCATGACCTTCCTAAATCATTATATTTTAAATTACATAATTCAAAACTATATTATAGATTTTAAAGTCCAAAACTCTTATTTTAAATTCCCTACTTCAGAATTTTAGTTCAAATTATATATTTTAAATTCCAAAATATGGTTATTGATTACGTAAATTTTAGGTCATGCATTTCAATATAAGGAAAATGTAGATTTGAATTATGTAATTTTGAAATATATTTTATAATGTATAAGTTTTGGATTAATAATTTAAAATCTAATAGAATATCTAATTTGAAACATATTTATAAAATTGTTTCAAATTACATGGTTGGTAAATAACTATTAAACAATAATTTCAAGCTTCTGAAAACAACAAATCTAGAATATGTTTCTTAATAAACAGTAGATACAAATATTTTAGTAAAAACACTATAGTCATAGGTGAGAGAAGAAAGTATAAGGGTGAAGAAAGTAAATGTTATTACATGAGTTGAGAAATATGGATTGGCCCATGGGCCTTATCCGTTTATAAAAAATGTGAAAAATTAGTATTTTTGACAAATAATCAAATTATATGGTCTAAAATAACTTATTATATGACAGTCTAGCTAATTATTTTATAATATATAATCAATTATCTTTATTTTAATAGCAGTTAGTATGATTTTCTGTTAAATATTATAACTAATTTTAATCTATCGATTATATAACTTATTAATCATTTATGCATTCTTAAAAATAATCACCATGTAACTTAAGTTAAAAGTATGAAATAATCACCTGTATGAATTAGAGATGATAAAAACTTTAAAAGGATAAGTATTATTTTTTAGAATAAGAGGATAACAGAAAAAAGAAAGTAAAAGTCTAAAATATTATCCTTCCATCCACGATAGACAAAAATACTCAACTCTAAATATTTTAATTAAAAAACATAAATAGCATGATAAGACATTTTTGTTTTAAATAATCTTTTCAATACGATTAATATAGTTTTACGTAATTTAGAAATCGAGGTTAAGTACCGTTTAAATATATTTTTTCTTAATCTATCGAGACGTCTTTTAAGAACAAAAACTGTGACGAAACATTAATCTCCAAAATAAACAATACCTCTGATAATTGACCTATATTATCTCTCAGACTTTATACATATATAAAATAAATAATCATAATATCAATATGATTGTTATTTTATAATGATAATAATAATAACAAAAATAAATAAATAAAATTTAATACTTTATTTATTTATTTAAAAATATATATTTTTATTATTTTTTTACTTTTTTTCAAAACCAAAATATGACTATTTTTAGTTATTTTCTTACACAGGGTTTATATTGGATAAGTCGTTGTGGGTTCAGCTTAAATCTTTATGTTCAAAATGACATTAATTTTTAAGGATTTTGACTTATTGTTTTATGAATTGGGTATCTATTTTGTTCAAAATGATTTTTTAATTTTTTTAATTAAAAAAGGGGAAAAGCAAGGTGAAAGACACAGAAAATTTGATGAGAAAAGGTGCGATTGCTTTTAACTTAAAAAGTGCAGGGCGACTGCGTAATTTTCTATAGTTTTGTGCTGCGGCCATGCTTTTTGACTGGTGCTGTTTAAGATATTTTCTTTAAATATTATAATAAATTTGACGTGACAGTTCATTAAATTATATTTTCAATTTTTTATTAAATAAAATTGTTCTATTAAATATTTAAGATACTATTTTATAATTTTAAATATTCTATCATTTGATTTTGTTGAATAATATGTTTAAAATATATTTTATTTTATTTTATTGTCATGATATTTTTGTTTAATTTTGTTTTTGAGAGTATAACTCATTGATTAACTAACAAACAAATTTTAAAAAAATACAAAATAAGTTAATATATAAGTTACAAATAAAAATATGAAAATTATAAATGATAATATGGACTGATCCATTATACATATTTGACTCGCAAAATACGGATCACGTTGACATGCTCCGTGTAGTGAACACAAGTTGATTTTTCTATCTCATCATGTATAAGATCACCACACAAGTCTGTATATCGTTTTTTTTCTAAAAAATTCAATAAAAATGTTTACTATTGAAAAATTAAAAGAATTCAATAAAACTACTTATTGTATTGGTACTAAAAAAATAAATAATAAAATTTAATAATTATAAAAAATTAAATATAAATTAATTATAATTGAATAAAAAATTAAACCTATATTTAATACTGATATAAAACATCAAAATATTTCAATATATTTACTTATCAAAACAGAATAATCCATTGAATTCCAAAACAATGATGGATGGTAACATACAAAAGTCACAAGAGTAGCACTCATGTGTCGATCAGAATTGTCACATGGATTTAGATACTAATCAATAAAATATTAATATCTCTTTTATTGTAACTGTTAACGAGACTTTCTATTTTTGACATTTATTGGAGAATTTTACATTTGCATAGTTACTTTTTAGTAAAATATTTAGATAACCAGTTACTTATATGTAATTTTTTATTATTATTATTATTTATTTATGTTTTTTTATCAGCGTTACTTATATGTTTTCTACAAGAAAAACTTGTTACGAATCATCATATTATTGATGTATTATATAATAAATGGCTATCTAGAGATAGTTATTTTTTTTTATAAATATTTTAATACTTTGTTTGGATGAGTCTTGATCCTTATTATTAAATATTTTCAGAAACTATTAAGTGATTTTATTGTAATGTTATTTGTTGTGACATTTATTAATGATATCCTTACTTATTCATGAAGTGATGCATTCACTGAATCATTAGTAATACAAGTCAGGCTTGTCAGGAATAAATATCCCTGGAATTAAACGTGGTGCTGCTATTAAATATAATTATCACTAAATAATTATTTTAATGAGTATTTTTTGTCATAAAATTTAAATTTATGACATTACTAATTTTTTACTAATTATTATTTTCTTAGTAGAGATTTTCATGGATTATAAGTCTCGTAATTTTTCTATTTTCGCTTCCTCTCGTATAAAGAGTTTTTCATGTTAATTTTTTTTAGTCTTTTAATATATCACTTATCTATTTATTTGTTTACTAATAAAATAAACACGAAAATCATTAAATAGAAACAAATTTTTAGAAATCAAAATAATTAATTGTAATAGTAACTAAATTATAAACTATTTTAGAAATAAAAAAAATTGGTTTCTAAATTAGTTTCTATTATTGTTAAATAGTTTTTAAATTGGTATGTAATTAGCAACCAAGGTTTTTGCTACCAAATTAGAAACTAAATAATTGGTAGTTAAAATCTTTATTACTAATTAGATACCAATTTAGAAACTATTTAACAATAATAGAAATTAATTTAGAAATCAAATTTTTTTTAGTTTTTAAGATGGTCTCTAATTTAGTTACTATTGTAACTAATTATTTTGGTCTCTAAAATTAATTTCTATTTCATGATTTTCTTGTAGTGAAACTCTTCTCCGTGTATGTATTTTTTATTAGTTAAAATATATTAAGGTCACAAAATTATTAATAAATTCTAACCAGAAATAAATAAAAAAAGTGTGTAAAACACATTAGAATGTGGTATTACTACTATTTGTATTGCTTCAATATTTTATTGTCTCTTTATGCCAAGATGATTTAGTCTCTTAATCAAAGCAACTCATTTTGTATTGTATGTGCACCTTTCTCAACAAAAGATTCTTACTCCCTAAAATTAAAAATTAAAAAGTACAGAAGGAGAAAAACAAAACCATTTGAAGATTCTTTCTGATTGATTTTCATCATGCATGAGACAAACAGATGCCAATATATTTTTGAAGGTGACAGATGCCAATATTTGAATGACTTTGGTTCTATTTATCATATTATTTTTTTTTATTTTTTTATTTTAATAATATTTTTTTTATATATCAGATGATTCACTACAAGAAAATCATGAAATAGAAACTAAAATAATTAGTTGCAATAGTAACTAAATTAGAGAGTACTTTAGAAACTAAAAAGAAATTTGGTTTCTAAATTAATTTATAATTTGGTCTCTAAAACCTTGGTTGCTAATTAGATACCAATTTAAAAACTATTTAACAATAATAGAAAATAATATAAACTAATTTAGAAACCAATTTTTTTTTAGTTTCTAAAATGGTCTCTATTTAAGTTTCTATTGTAACTAATTATTTTGGTCTCAAAAAATTGGTTTCTATTTCATGATTTTCTTGTAGTGATTGTTGTTATTTAGATTCAGTCTAATTAAGATATCAATCTAATTGATATTTCAGTCTAATTAAAATATCGAGATCAGTCTACCTACGTATCGTTTTTGTTAACATATGAGTTTTTATCTAATTTTTTCGTATTTTTGTATTTTTTTTAATAATACCTTTTTCATGTGATGGTAAATTATTGTAATTATTTGATGTGTCAGCATAGTTGAGATCTTAAGTGGTATAATAATACTTAACATAAAAACTTTTATTAAAAAAATACAAGAAAACTTCTAAAAATCTTTTGCCTCTTGGTTGATTCCAAACATTAGTATTGGAAGGTGGTCACATAGCTTAATTAAGATGTTGTTAATCAGACCTAACTTCTAATTAAATATTCCTCCCTACCTTTAGGATCCAGATTTCAATAAGATCTCAAGTTATGCAAGTCAAATATTACGTCTTATCTTTTTAACTTTTATTTGCTATACCTAATAATTTAAAAGTTTTCATAATCTGTCAGTGTCTATGTTTTTTTTACTGTGATACCATTGATATCTATAAACTTGAGGATGGATTTGTGTTGTATTATGGTAGTGTAGCATCACCAGGTATGATTCCTTCCTTACTTAATTCCTTCCAAAAGCAGAAATTTGTCTTTCATACCTGGTTTCACCACAATGATGAACATTTTGTTCTTGAAAGTGAAAATCATGTTCAGCAGAAGGAGGGAGAAACTTTGTTCACCTTTTTCACAAATGTTCTGCTTGAATGGTTTTGAGACTTTGTAGAAAGACCAAGATGGTAACAAGAGGGAAGGTCCATAATTAATGCATGATGATGAATGGTGATGTTTCTCTTTTTCTGATTCATGGCTTTCATCAGGTGGATCTTTAGGTGGTGCTGTCCCAGACAGCATTCCCTACAGGAGCTTTTCATGGCCAATGGAATGCTTTTGAGAAGTGATTTTGTGGTTTTGCTGAGTTGTGACTCTCATACACATTTGTTGTGGCTGTGATTATGATTATGATCTTGTAGAGTAGTGTAGATTCATGTAACACGCCATAGTTTGGTTTGTTCCAAGCATTTGCATTATCAGAACATGCTTGAAATTGAAACCCTAGTTGCTTGAAACCCTATTTGCTGGGTGGATCTTGGCTGAAGATAATTTCAACCCTGGCTTTCAGAATTTGCCATTGCTCTACTCACCAATCATCAAATCTCACAACCATTACTATCTTATATAATGAACTAAAGTTCAAATTCATATTAATTAATAATATATATTTTAAATATTGTTAGAGATCTCACGTATACTAGATATTAGAGTCTTTCATTGTATACAAGTGGGTGCAAACCTCAACCTCATGAGCTGATTTTATGGAGTTGAGTTAGGTTTAAAGTCCACTTCTTAACATGATATCAGAGTCATTTCGAACCTATCGTGCCACTCTCGGGCCGCTATCAGACCACTCATAATATATAATTCCACGCATTACAGTCTTTCATTATATATAAGTGGTGCAAACTTCAACCTAATGAACCAATTTTATAGGATTGAGTTAGACTTAAAGTTCACTTCATATAAATATGTTAATAAAATTTATTTAATATTATACATTTTTAATTCTGGTATAAATTAATTTTAACTTTTCTTCCAAATGATATCAAACATTTGGATTCATTCAATCAATAAATTAATCCACTTTCCGCAATAATGAATGATACACCTAGAACAACTCAGCCATGTTTTATTTTTTCCTCAAGTGGGCACCTCCACTTTTATATGTTGGTTAAATTCTAAAGAATATAAATATATAATAACCTAACACTTTTCACTTAATAAAATGTTAAATGTCACTATAAATATCTTAAACATGAGATTCCGGCGACGGTGCGGCGGCGACAACTCTGACAATGATAACAGTGGATGACGGCTGACAATGAACAGTAACTCTAAATTCTAGATTCCATGTTAAAAATAAGAAAATAAATATAAAATATAAAATTGATATCTATACTCATAAAATTAAATTTATTATAAATAAAAATAATAACAGAATTATGGATTAAACTCGTTATATTTAACTGTAAGTTTTGGATGGTTCAATAATTATATAATAATTAGTAACATGCTTAGGTAGATATTAAGATTAAGTGTAGAAATGATCCCAGAATCTATAATGAACAGTTGACAATCTAATATACCAACCATTGATTATTTTTTTAATGAAAGAAAGAAAAAGTGATTATTTTACTAATTGTTCTGTTGCTTTTAAGTCGGCAGATATTTATTTTTTTAATGGGCACAATTTAGAAGAATGCAATGGACCATTGTGTTCAAGAAAGAAAGAGAAAAATAATATTTTACACAGCACATGTGAATTTATCATTATTTTTTGTTTTGTGCTTTTGTGGGGTCAATGATGTTTTTTAATAAAAATGTTTTATAATATAAGAGAAGGACAAGTCCGTGATCATGCACTAAGCATTCAAGTTGGATTGGACTAGTTGCACAGTGAGCTCACAGAGACAAAAAGAAAATGTAATTTAAATTTATTGACAAATTGACCAATGAAAAGGGTCCTAATTGTATCTTCTAATCTTAAAAATTATTAATCAAAGAATTAAAGTGCATGCTTCATTTGACCATGGTCTTCTATAGGTCCAAGGCCATTTTTGCTTCCACCTTTTCAGTATTCTCTTGCATAATCAATGAGGTAATGGAAAACAAATGAAGAGAGAAGAAGAACATAAGAAATAAAATAATTATTTTGAAAAGATACTCCACTATCTCTCATTTTCCTTCATCAATGGTTCATTTAAACTAGAAAAAAAAACAACATGGATGTATATTTACATTTTTATTGTATTAAAATAATTCAATTCGAGAAAAATAAAATATAATTTTGTGACAATGGTTACAAGAATACGCGATGTTATTTTCTTAAATAAAGAATATGTATTTTATTAAGTAAATAATTCTTTCTATTTATTAAAAAATAACGCGAAAATAATTAAAAAAATATATCTCTCTATTTAATATAGGTATTATTAATTTAATCTTTAAAAATAATATTTATTCAGTTCTTCTAAAGAATCCTCTGTGAAAGTATTACAATATATTATTAACTTCTGTGAAAGTATTTTGACACTCAAATATAAGTATTAGGATCAATTTTACAGTGAAGTGTTATGTTATTTAGGGAAGAAAATTATTAAATAAAAATTTAATTTGTTATTATATTAATTAAATTATAAAAAAATTTAAAATTTTTAAAGATTAAAAAATTATTAATTTTTAAATTAATTTTTATTATTAATAAATTGTTATCTAATTAGTTATCTAGGTTTAAGTACCAATTATTTAGATTCTAAATTTGGTAGCTAATTAGATATCAATTTAGAAACTATTTATCAATAATAAAAATTAATTTAAAAATTAATAATTTTTTTGTCTTTTAAGATGATCTCTAATTTAGTTAATATAACAATTAATTATTTTTTGTCTTTAAAATTAATTTTTATTTTATAATTTTATTGTAATATCAATTTAAATTTGTTAGATATTCATAAATTATGTCCTTTGGACATTATTATAAAAATTAATTTTAGACTTTAATGTTAAAAGACACATGTTTTTATCTTTCAATATCAAATGAAAGAATTATAATTATAGTTATATAAATTTTATGATAAAATATTTTAATAATTTAAGATGAATATGAAACAAAATACAGACAGATTCATCATCTTAATGGTAACCATTGTAACATACTGAATATTATATTTGGGACAAGTTCGAATATTATTTGTGATTCCTAACAAGAGAGTTAATGAATATTTTTCATGAATAATAATGTACTGATTGATCGGGTCCTTACGAAAAGTTGGTAACCGATACGAGTAGATTCATTATGTTTAAATAAAAAATTAATAAAATTAATTAATAATTAAACATTAGATAATATATTTTTAATCACGTTTCAAAATCTCATTTCATCCTAATAACAAAAAGTTTATGATAATCATATAAATAAGTATAGATTAAGATACGTCACTATTGAGTACTAATAACATCAAACACGAGATCTTACTTAAACGTTGAAGTGTCTTTTGCAAGTACCATTCAAACTTGAAGTTTACAGAAACGAGGAGCAGAGTGAAAGGAGAGTAAATAAACCGTTCTAAGAAGGGAGAAAAACCAAGAAAAGAGACAATCGTTCTTTTGATTTCAGTCGCACAAAAACAAATAATATAATAAAATATTTTACTTTATATTATATTTCTTACATTTAGAAAGACATTGATACATTAAATTAAAATCAATTAATGGTTGCATCAATGTGTAATTTAAAAAATATTAAATTAAAGAAAAAAGAGAATCCACTTCCCCCTATTGGGGAGTGATGGTTGGAGCAGCACGATCTAATCCTAAATAACGTGTCCTTTTTCGATAATATGCTCTAATCTTTGACCATCAAAAGCTATTATACACTAATCAAATTATTTGTCTTATTATTAGACAAAACGATTGGCTAATAATCTCAAAAGTATAAGTAAAAAAAATAAGATTTATAACATTTTTTTATTTCAAATATATTTTCATCAATAATAAAATAAAAACAGATCAATTTTACTTTTAGGGTTCATTCCGAGTCTTTTAGTCGGGTCATGTTTTAAAATTTGGATTAATTTAATCGTTAATGAAACAAAATTATTATAATTATATATCCCGAAATGACTAAATAAAATTATAATATTATAAATTGAGAGAAACAAAATCGACCTACACTTAAAGGATAAAAATTGTTAATAAATTTTTACAGATCAAACAATCAAAATAAACTAAAAGATTAAAACTAAAGTTTTGTAAAAAAATAAAACTAGACCACAGTATCCATAATTATAAATGGATGAAAAACTAATTCTTAAGAATATAAAACTCACAAAACTTGATAAAACAAGTATCTTAAAAGAGTAAAATATATACTATTACGTAATTAAAATATTGTATTACAAAATAAATTAGTTTCCCTTCTAATTAAAACTCACAAAAAGATCCAACTCCTAAAGAGATCAGGAATATCCTAACTTGCACCACATAGTGCTGATCAATGATTTGAACATATTACTGAGATCTTGAATTAACAAAGGCTAATCATGAAGCTACATACACTACATCTAAAGTATGTCTACCAGGTTAGTAAAAAACTCAAAAAAAAAAAATGAAGCATAAAAAAACTTACTCTAAACATAAATCTAATTAGGCAATTTTTTTTATTCAATTTCAAGACTCCAACTGGGACATTCGTTCGATGAAAGATTCAGTTAAAAATTTAGAGAAGAGACTGAGAAGAACTGATTTTTTTTTTCTAAAAAAGTAATAATTATTTTAAATAAAACTTGAATAACTGATCTTTCTATTTTAATAATAAAATATTGAAATGTGATTTTAATAATACCAATTTTACTATAAAATTATTTTCTAGCTTCTTACTTTTTTTCATATTAGTATTTTCTATAAATAACGTTAACCAATTAAAATTCTTTCATAACACCTAAGTCATCATTTGTTAGAGAAACACAATGATAAATAACATCATATAATATTATATATACTACTTCAATTACACCACTTTCATTCTCATTGCAATATATTATATTAATTTACAAAAGTAAATCTCATTATATATTATATTTTATTTACACTTCAACTTATATATATATATATATATATATATATATTTTTTTTTTTTTTTTTTTTTATATATTTTTTTTTTTTTTTTTTTTTTTTTTTTTAAAAATTTTTTTTTTT
>Ga0123342_1000384_pt1 | contig 68112 bp, 37 predicted proteins | sample Turbeawhitnodule_FD_89960 | JGI IMG/M metagenome (GOLD analysis project Ga0123342, IMG submission 89960) | Root nodule microbial communities of legume samples collected from Mexico - Turtle bean Mexico white nodule | ecosystem: Host-associated > Plants > Roots > Nodule | place: Mexico: Nepantla... | reverse complement strand
TGTGAGTTCCACTGTCCAGAGCTTCCACTTGATGGACCTAAATCTTCACCTTTAAGGCCAACCTGAATTTACAAAAATACAGATGGTGTATTCTGTCTGTGCATGACTTCAATAAAAAGAGGAAAACCGAAGTCCAATTTACTAGTTCAGTTGTATCTATCCAATTAATTGAGTAAACAATACTCAAAATAGGAAAGAAAATAACTAGCTTTAGTTAAGCTGAGACTAACCTGATACTCAAAGGCACATTTATCTTTTTATGTTTTGGAGCTAGTAGCATTACTCTTGTGATTACTTGTTTATATGGGATGCAATGTTCCTACTCCAATGGTGGGATGGTAGTTTACTTTAATATGGGGATTATTTTTTGTTTTTATTCCCCTGAATTCCCCTTGGCTGCATTTTTAAATTGTTTGGGGTTCATGTTCCCACCTGATTTAGGAGCATTATATGTGAGATCAATGGGTGTTGAACGAGTTTGATAGCTACTAGTTGACTTAAACTATGTATTTGAAGTTCATTCGTATTTAGCTTGATTGAATTTTGAGTATCTATAAGCAAGTTTGAATTTTTTTTATAAAATGGTTAAAATACCATTTTAAATAGGTATGAACAATACATATAAAAATAGCCACCGAAACCGATTTGGTGGCTATATTTACAAAAAAAAAATTAGCTACCGAAATAGAATCGATCGCTGTAATTAAGAAAAATATTTAGCCATCGAAATCAAATAAGTCGTTAAAGGGGTCTCCATTTAGCCACTGAATTAGTCTCCAAAAGTGTTTTTTAATTAATTATTTTGATCCATTAGCAACCGAAAATGGTGGTCGCTATCACCTCTATTTCAACCACCGATTTAGCCACCAATTTTTTATAAAAGTTTTGTCGCTAATTTGGTTTCTGAATTTTGGTGACCAAATTTTCTGCGACCGATTTAGCCACCGAAATTTCGGTTGCTAATTTGGTTTCTAAACTTTGGTGACCAAATTCGGTCGCTAAAGGCTTTGCAACTAGGGTTTTCGCTTCCATCTTTTATTTGGTGATTGTTTCGGTCGCAGATCCATTTAGCGACCGATTATAGTACTGTTAGCGACCGAATTTGGTGGTCGCTAAAAGTGATTTTTTTTGTAGTAAACCAACAGAGGAGGCCCATGGTGGAGGCGCTCATAGAAGAGCAATTGTGCTGCGCGGACGAGTTCAGTGGTGCGCACGCTCGCTGCGACGCATACGGATCGCGTGGTGCAGCGCGAAAGAGCAACTGTGTGGGGCATACGGGCTTGGTGATGCAGTGTGCGATGCAGTGGTGCATCGATTTTGTGAAAATGGCATGCGATTCTGTGCAAATAGTGTGTGAGAGGTAGTGCAGTTTCAGATTTAGTAAGACTTTTGATGAATGTTGATATAGGGATTGTCGTCATGTGAACCTCCAAAGCAACTTTTACAATGGTTCAACTCAAAATCGCCGTTGTATGTCTTTCAAAATCACTTTTAACAAAAGTTGATGTAGAAACTATCGTTAAAACATTCAATTATTTACAAAATTGTCATTACCTTTTATTATGCAATAGTTTAAAAATAAATATTTTTTTTAAGTCATGATTTTAATATTTTGTACTATTCGAATTAAAATATTTCATTTCAATATCTAGCTCTATTTCAACATTTCACTAATAAAAATTTTAAGTACAAACAAATATTTTATGTTTCACTCCTAACTTGTGACAAGTAATTTTATGTCATACCAAACAACCTACCATCTTAATCTAAGATTGAGAATGTAGTCTTTAAAATTTACTCTTGACATTCATAGCTTCATCTAATTAATTATGATTCTCAATCTACTATTATTTTTGCGGAATACCTACCTTATTGTGGAATAAGGAAAAAGAAGTAAGACTAATTATTTTGTTTGTTCACCTCTACTTCTAAGAACTTTTTATAAAAGTAAATAAATTTATTAAACAGAACAATGCTTTTATCAAATAATAGTATAAAACATTACATTACCTTTACGTAGGCCTTTTTTCTTTCAAATTTTATATTATTTTTTTAATATCATTATCAAACCATTAAATCTTGAAATGTTTTTTTATCAGTTCACTGGTGGGTCAAATTTTAAAAATGTTGTTTTAGAAGTTTAAATTAGTAAACTATTTTATTTTTTATACACAAAATTTTTTTCCCTTTAACTTTCCATTGTCATTATATTCAATGTATATTTTTATGTAAACTTTTATGTGATTTCTGACAGAGTTTTTGTTTTAAAATTAGTAATATCAGAATTTACTTTAATCTAATGAACAATATTTTTATTAACTATGACTAAACACCATTTTACTTAACCTGCAAAATTGATCTTAATTACAACTTTATTTGGGAAGAACTTTAGTCAAAGACTAAGAATATGTGTTCATTGAACAATTTTTTACTTCATTACAATTTCTATTGCCTAACTCATCTCATTCAAAGCACCATAAAGAAGCAAAACCTACATTTCCACCAATTAGTTTTATGTCAAGATCATATACCTCCACACCCAACTACATAGACAAATACTTTTTTGTAAGAATATTTAGTAAAACAATTATGATAAAAAAAATTAGTTTATTCATAACATAAAATTGTTTATACTTACCAAGATCGTTCATATAACTTGTCTTTTAATTTTGTGTATAAATTAATTTTAGTTTATAAATTTTATTTTATTTTCTTTTAAAAATCCTCAAGGAGAAAGAATTCCAAACAATACTTTTGCCTACTATTATGTGATTGGTAATGAGAGTGAAAGGGAAGTAAAAGAAGTAGTGAGATGTTTATAGTATTTAATCTCAAATTAACTAATTAAATGAGAGATAGAGTAACCTAAAAAAGAGGGTAAACAATTTAGAAAGTGAAATCTTTCTCTCACGCCATATTTAGAAATTTTGATTATTTTTTTTTCCTTTTTAGGAGGAGTCATTCCATGTGTAACGATTTGTCTCTTTTTTGTTGGTTTTAATTTTACTAGTTTTAAGTAAAAATCCAACTAGCTTTAACTTATTAAGTTTTTTTAAATTATAAAAATATTAATTAAAACTTTATAATAAAATAATTTCAATATGTATATATATGTTATTGGCAAGGATAAAATATAAAAATGAAAAAAATGTATAACTACTATTAATTGGGTTACTATTTCTTCTTCCTCTTGAAAATTGAGGTTTGAAAATTATTAACCTTTACCATGAAAATAATGCATATTTTCTTAAGTTTGCTTGAAACTTTGTTTATAACAATAGACTTTGGTCTTTCCTCACTGCAAGAAAATCACCAAATAGAAACCAATTTTTAGAGACCAAAATAATTAGTTGCAATAGTAACTAAATTAGAGACCATTTTAGAAACTAAAATAAAAAGGTTTTTAAATTAGTTTATATTATTGTGAAATATTTTTTAAATTAGTATCTAATTAGTTACCCAGGTTTTAACTACCAATTATTTAGATTCTAAATTTGGTAGCAAAAACCTTAGTTGCTAATTAGATACCAATTTAAAAATCATTTAACAATAGTGTAAACTAATTTAGAAACCAAAAATTTATTTAGTCCCTAAAATGGTCTCTAATTTAATCACTATAACAACTAATTATTTTTTGTCTCTAAAATTGATTTTTATTTCATGATTTTCTTGTAGTGACTCTTAAAAGTAAGAGTTCTTAAATCAAAATACGAGTTTCGAATGGTTTATAGATCCTCATCTCTTTGACCTGAATTAAGCAGTTTTATTCTACTATACTTGATTATACTTCTTGGACCGTTGATACAGGAGGTTCTTTTACTAATTTTTGGAATGATAAATGGTGTGGTACTACTTCTTTAACGAATATTGTAGGATTATCTAATGGTGCTAACATTCTGGATACAGTCTCTCAATTTTGGATAATCATATTTTGGATAAGTGGTGATTGAAAGATTTCATTGTCTTTACAGCATATGAGAAGTAGAGAAATCTTAAAAAAGTATTGAGATGTTGATAGTATTTAATCTCAAATTAACTTAAATGAGAGGTAGAGTAACCTAAAAAAAGAGGGTAAACCATTTAGAAAGTGAAATCTTTCTGTTACGCCATATTTAGAAATTTTGATTATTTTTTTTCCTTTTTAGAAGAAGTCATCCCATGTGTAACGATAGGTCTCTTTTCTGTTGGTTATAATTTTACTAGTTTTAAGTAAAAATTCAACTAGAATTACACCATTTTGATATTTTCTTTCTTAATTTTATGATTAAAAAATACCATAGTAGAAGTGTAAATTAAATAAACGTTCCTACGAAATTATTCATTCAAATTAAACCACAAGTTTGTACCTTGACATTTTAAGATAGTAAAAAATTTACTTTTTAAAATTTAAAATAATTAATAATTAAAATTTTAATAATTAATGTGAGATATCAATTTAAAAAATAGTTTATAAATTTTATTAATAATAAAAATTAATTTTAGATACTAATAATTTTTTTTAATCTCTAAAATAATTTTTAATTCAAATTAATATAGTAATTAATTATTTTTTGTCTCTTAAATTAATTTTTATATAATATTTTTTATTATATATATATATATATATATTTAGTTATGTTACATACTAAATAATTATAGATATACTAAAAATATCGTGTTTATTATTATCAAAATATAAGTATTTTTTATATTACTTTTAGACTAAAACTTGTTTTTTTACTATTTCTTGACTTGCTAATGCTTAATGTATAAAATGATGATGATGAGAAGATTTTTATATTATAAATTATGATAGTAGATTTTAACAAAAAAGTTTAGAATTTAAGTGTATAAGTTTATAGTTGAAAGGGAAATTTTGAAATTTGAATAATTTGTAATGTATTATTTTAAAAATTTATTATTACTTTTGTAATTTTAAATTTTATTAATTTTTTACAATTTAATCATGAGTGTAAATTATGTTGTTATTTTGGGATTACACTATAGACACATAAGCAAGATCTTCAAGAATTTTAGAGCAGATAAAAGGTTTTTTAAGAAAAAAAAATGGAAAGAAGTAGAAAAAATATATTTAGAGTAAATACAAACCCAAAAACACTTAAGAGTAGATAGTGTTTAGTGAGAAGTTTATCAAATTTTGATTCATCTTTGAATTCGATTACCTGCTTATTGTTCAAATAATAGGATTTCCATTTACACTAGTTTTGATTCCTTAATTTTTTTGAAAATGTATCACGCTAATGTAGTTGTTTTGATTTGTTGTATTTTTGTTTTTATTATTTTTCCTTTTAGCTTTCTAATAATTTTAATGTGTTTTTTTCCATGAGTGCAAAAGGATAAGTGTGGGAGCATTTTATAAGCATAATTTTATTCACTTTACTTATAGATTATTGGACTATAATAATAAATAAATCTACTGTTTTAATTCAAATTCATATAATTGGGTTTATTCGGGCCTTAAATATTCTTTGTGTTAATTTTGTGTTTTTTAGATTAGTTTGAAAGAAGTTTCTACCTTTACAAATGGACGAAATATGCAAAAAGGTCAAGTTCCTTTTTTGAATCAAAATAGAAAACAAAATCTGAGGACAAGAAGGTGGAAATAAAATCTACAATGTCACATAAACAAAAATGGAAACAAATTTTCTGCAAAATACAAGAATTCTGAAAGGTTGGAAACTATTAACAAAATCTAAACTACAATATTTTTTTAAGATCTTTCGAGCAGACAAACCTATAAAAAGACACAGGTATCAAGAAGAAAGGGGAAACTTCATAAGGTTTTCTTAGTTTATTTTCTTCTTTGTAATTCTTTTGTTTTGTCCACATGAAAGATAATCCTTTTTGGTTGATTCCTTTGTAATTTCCCATTGAGTTTTGAGGTTTTGATCAATAAAAGTTGAGTTTTTTAGTTCTCTACAACAATTGTTTTAATATTCTAATCTCATAGAAAACTGGGTTTTGTGAGATGATGTACTTAAACGCATGATTAAGAGTCTTTCTTATCTTAAACTTTGATTTTTTAGTTAGTTCGCACATGATTAAGAGAGGAGATAAGCATTCTCATGGAGTATTCGCATAGAACAAAGTGAGTACATATTAAACTAGTAGACGCATGCTTTACAGGTGAGTTTAATTGTTATGGATCAACCGCTTTTTAATTGTTATTTTAATCTCTTTTATATGTTCTACAATTATTTCAACCCCTTTTATCTTTATTGTTATTGCTAACTTTTATTGTTTGTAGATGGATTCTAAACAGTGATTTACCAATTTCAATATTGGATTCGTTGGGATACAACTTGGGGTCATGTGACCACAATTATACTATCATCTCTCTAACTTTAAACAGATCTACGCTAGAATTATCAATTTGACAGCAAAATGACATCTATCAAATATAAAATATAAATTGGTTACCATAACACCGATTCACACAATTGCTAACTTTAGTATCTCTTAATCAAGTTGTCTAAATTTCAAATTATGTTTAGGTATGAGATAAATGAGGTTAAGTATTAATTATTGCATCCAACTAGTATCAATACTATAATTATAAAATTAAACTTTTCAATTTTAAAATAAATTAATGTGTCGTACAAGATTATTTTGATTAAACAAGGTTCTAACCTATAGAAACAAGCTATAGTCACTTTTAAAACACACACATATATATATATATATATATATATATATATATATATATATATATGTGTGTGTGTGTGTGACGTGTTTACACATAAGCTAACTATTAATTAACAAAACGAAGGGTTGGTACCTAAAACTTGTTTTCCACCTCACATAAATATGCTTGAATAAGGTGAAAAGTGATATAATTCGGCCTAACAAAATAAATAAATAAATTAACTTTTTCTTACAATATCAACTTTTCTTTTTCTTCTATTCACATTTTTATTTTTATATTATACAAACGAAGGGTGCCGTCAAACTTAAATTACAGTTTTATTATTTCTTGTTAAATTAAAAAATAATAAGTTATTTTTTATCCAAATTCTAGTCTTATTGTTAATTCAATTTACTGTTCAATTTAAAGAGAACTTGAATAATATTTATTCAATTTATAAATTAAATATATTAGCTAGTATTTTATTATTATTATTATTGAATTTGAGTTTTAATGTCAACTCGGACATTCAAAATTCAATATTTGTTTTTAATTTTTTTTCTCTACTATCCCACACACATTTTCTCTCTTTTTTCTCTTCAAGATATTTCCAAGCTATTTTCAAATTATTTCAAAGCTATTTTCAATTATTGATTGAAAACATCAATATATACCAAAATTTAAAGCGCATCCACACACTTATTTATAATCCATTATCAAAATAATTTGAAAGCTCCTTTAATCCCCAATGTTTGAGTGCATCATGATTTTCCACTTAAGCTTGTAATGAACTGCAAAATAATCAAGAAAAAGTTTAGATATACTCAAAGGGGTTACAAATGAAATCAATGAAAGATGAAGTAAGGCCTAAATCATATTTGAAACTTGTAAATATGAATAATGAAAATAAGATTGCTCCGAAAGATTCTAAAACAATTAAAAGTCCATTGACAAGTATGCAAAGCAAGTATAAAAAGCAACTAAGAATACTCCCACAACATAAAAATTCACATTGCCCTTAGTTAAATAAAGGTAAAAGATAACGAGACAAATACAAATAAAAGAGTGGGGATGAAGAAAAATGAATGAAATAGGAGAATATGTAGGCATTTTTATGAAAAAAGCTAAAATTATAAGAACGGATAGTTAATTTGTATTTTAAGATTTTTTCAAAAACTTTTTTACGAAGTTTCATCTAACAAATAAAATTTAATATTGAAAAAACATACTTTCAAACAAGTTTTTTTTTTAAGAATTGTGTTTGATGAAAAGTTGTCATACTCAAACTTCAAGCTCACAAATGTTTTTTCTAAACAAATTCTTTCAAAAGATCATTTTCATAAATATGACCTTTAAAGATTAATTACATATCAATAACATATAATCTAAAAAATATATAGGGGATTAGAGATTTTTATATAAGATATTTTTATATTGTTTTATTTGTTAAACTCATATTATGCCTAGTTCTTCATCAACATGATCACTTTTCACTAAGACGGACTATTATTGCAAGATAAAAGTATTATTTGGACCCAACCAATTTGTTGCTAAATAACGAATATTCTTTGGACACAATCACTCCTAGCTAAATCTGAGTATTCTTTGGACCTAAACATTCTTTGACTAAACCTGTGTATTCTTTGGATTCAACCACTCCTATCTAAAACCACATATTATTTGGACACAACCACTTATGGTTACGCATTATTATTCTTTGAATCGCAATCTGGATAAGATTTGAGTATTCTTTGGACCCAACAATTATTTGCTACATCTTTAGATTATAAGGGGTTTCTACAAGATGACATGTTTCACTAACTAATAATGATAAACATCCTTAGATGGATACAAGGTGATAAACAATATTTTAGGTTACTCTCGAACATGAAAAGTATTATTCTTCACAAATACAAGGTTAAGGACTGCTTAAGATTACAAGTGCATTAACACTCTCGTCATGATTGTTTGTCAGCCTTTACTCTTCAAAGAGGACTTCTTTATATAGAACTTTGAAGAAAAAATTCAATGCAAATTCCTTTGAAGTCATTGTGAAGTATACGAGTCTTTCATCCCCGTTGGCTATCATCTAACCACGTTCAAGCACGTAGTCACATAAATGTTCTTCATGCAACATTAAATGCATGTGGTTTTTGTACATAACGTTTTTGGTACACGATATGGCTTATCAAGCCCAGACATGGAGCTTCTTTCTTCTTTGGTGTAACACGTAGGCCCTAACATTATTGGATGACTCTACAAAACTAACATTTCACCTATTTAAAAAAGCTTGTTTGTGTGGTTCAAGTTTAAGCACACACTTCAAGATATAATAATGATGTTGTGAGATCCTTTTGATAGAAATGAAGAGTCAAATATTCTATGCATAAAGATAATAGGTGTTTATAAGTCTTTGTTCTGTATCATTGTGAAAAATAGGAAAAACACAACAAGAGGGGGTTCAATTGTGCTTTAAATTTTTTTGTAATTTTTCACAAGTATTGTTTAATGATGAACATTCATACAAAAAAATTTCAACATGATAGATGATTTGTCAAAGACTTTTCAAAAGGTATTGCATCTGATGAGGAAATCATACGCAAATTCAAGTTTGACAAATGCACTATATAAGAACACTTTTCAAAACATGTTTTCTCAAATAATCTCCTTCAAAGATTAGTTATATTTAAATGACATGCAATATAAAAAGATAAGGGATGAAAAGGATTTACATTGTGATTTTTATACTAGTTCACTTGATAGTGCAGACTACATCTAATTCTTGACCAACTAGTCAAGTTCTACTAAGTAGACTAATGTTGCGAAGTACAAGACGAGAATTCTTTGGACCTTGACCACTCCTAACTAAAAAACTCAAGTATTACTTAACACTCAACCACTCTTAGCTAAAAACTTTGAGTATTATTTGGAACACAACCACTCCTAGCTAAAAACCCCGAGTATTATTTGGAATTCAGTCACTCCCTGACTAACTCACGAAGTATTGTTTAGATCAAGTCACTATTGACTAAATTGAGTATTTTTTTTAACCCAACTACTCCTGGTTAAATTGAGTATTCTTTGAACTTAACCACTCCTAGCTAAACTAAGTATTCTTTGACTCCAATCAGTCATGTCTAAACGAGTATTCACTAGTGGCTAAATCAAGTATTATTTAAACCCTACCACTCATGGCTAAAATGGATATTATTTAAATTCAACCACTCCTAATTAAACGAAGCATTATTTTAAATTAACAACTCCTAGCTAAATAGAGTATTCTTTGGACACAAGTACTCTTGACGAAAATCAAACAGGTTTACAAAATAAATTGATCTAACATATCAATGGGTTTTCTCACTAGAAAGAGGGGTAGTGTCTTTCGACTTGTACAATGGTTAAGCTCTCTTTTAGATTTTTATATGAATATGAACCTTAGTCTTTCTCACAACTACAAGGCTTGGAAACTTGAGATCTTGTGCGCACTTTTGTAGTAAGTCTTTCATCATGGTTGCCAACCTTCCTTATTCAAAGAGACCTTTTATATATAAAGCTTGGAAGAAAAAAGAGTTGTGGCACTTCATTTGTAACCATTGTGAGGAACTTCAGAGATAGTCTCTTTTTTTTTCTATCACCTATCCACATTTTGATGGAAAGATGCATTAAATGCTCTTCCAATAACATTGAATGTTCATCCCATCTTCAAGCAACATCCTAAAAAACTGGCACGATTAGCTAGGTCAAAGATTCTACACAAATGCTTATTAGCGTGAAACAAATTTAAACGCGTCTTTAATAAAGATATTTGATGTTGACGTGAGCTTTTGAGATCTTCTTGTGAGACAAAGATATTCTCTACAAACACATATAAGCATAGGATATTCGACAAGAATGTTTGCTTAAAAAATGTGTTTGTATCATTTGATAAATACTTCTACTTATCAGACGAAGCAAAGACAACAAAATGTTATATCGTTTGACAAAAAATCACTTGTATCTTACATGTTTGTATGCTTAACAAGAAGTTTGCCTTTGATAGATGAAACATTATCATGTTTTGAACTATGACAAACAAGTATTAAAAAGAAAATTATTTATGAAAAGTGAATTTTTTTTTTAAAAAATGATTTATGACCTCTTTAATCAATTATGTTTTTGAATAATTGATTAAATTATTCTTAATAAGATTTAGAACATGATAATTGGTTATCTCTTTTTTAATATATTAAACTAGAGAGTTGGAAAACTATATCTCAAGATTTTAACCGACTAACATGTATCATAATCGATTAAAACAAAAAACATTGTAAGTGATTTTCAAAATTTAATTGAGAATAATCGATTAACACCTTGCATAATCATTTAAATACGTAGTAACATTTTTTAATCAGCACTTTGTAAACTTAATAAATAAAGCATTTGACTCAATGTTTTGAATAATTACACATCTTATCAAAAACAATTTGAATTGATTTCTTCTTTGCATTTTCATAACAAGATTTGATAATCAAGGTTGTGTTGTGTTGAACCTTGTATGTGCTTTACTCTAATCAATTTGTAACATTTTTTTTCTTTGTATTTTGTTGTTGTTGGAGTGTTTCGGTGGTTGTTTCTTGTTGATCAAGAGTTAATAAGGTTGAGGTCCTCTTGGTATCAAGAATTGTTTTGGTTGATATTCTCTTGAAGGTGTTCAGGAGTTTATTGGTTTGTAAAAACTTCTTAAAGATAGTGGAACCAACTATTCTAAGGTTGAATAATTCAGACTAAATGTAGGATCTTGTTAATCTGAACCAATATAATATTTCTTGTACAATCTTTCTTTTCTTATATTTTTTTTATTGTCCTGCAATCCAATTTTGTTTCAAATTTAATTGCATTATGTTTTTAATCTGAAAATGAGTTTTAAAAGAACTTCAAGAAAGAGAATTTTTTCTAAAAAGGTTTTAATAACAATTCAACCCTTCTTGGTTTATACAAGCCATTCATTATTTTCTAACACATATAAAGGGTTTACCTTGCTTTGTTATTCAATTGCATGGGTTGAACTCCTCTCCCTCCTAGTCTTTTTTAGGAGCTTTTACCATAATATATATTCATTGGTTATGATTTGTCATAATTGATAGTGTGTGAACTTTCGGTACATTTTCATTCTATCTTTTCAGTAAGAAAAATGTTCATCCAAAAATCTTGAAGGTCTTGTAAAGAATGCTCCTTCATCTATAAGTTATTGTTCCATCTATAATTTTTTATTAATAATAAAAATTATTTTAGATATCAATAATTTTTTAATTTATAAAATAGTTTCTAATTTAGTCAATATAATAATTAATTATTTTTTGTTTCTAAAATTTATTTCTATTTAATAATTTTTGTGTGTGTTAATCTTGTGATTTTCTGCATGAAGTTGTTGTAAAAGTCTAAAATGTTAAAGCTTTAGATTTTTTTATTGCCAAATTCAACATCTCATAAATTGCACAACTCAATACATTTGTAAATCAGAAAATACATCTTAGATTTAGTGTTTTAAAAATGTATTTGGATTATATAAGAATACATTTTAAGATACGAAAATATATTATAAATTTCTAAATTACAAATCCAAAATACATTTTTATATTACATAATCCAAAAACGTAAATATATTTCCAAATTTATAGATTACGAATCCAAAATGCATTTTCATATTACATATAAAAAACGTAAATACATTTTCAAATTATACAATTTAAAATATTTACTAACCATAAATAATTTATTTTTTTTGCAAATAAAAATAGGTGAATAAAGTGTGAGGTGCTAAAAGTAATTTTCTCTGCAATATTGTTTTAAGAAAAAGTTAGCAAGTTGGCATGAGATGCCGAGATTGTGAAAATTACGTTTTCTTTCCTTTCATATTCTCCTTCCTAACAAATGCTTCGTGTAATTATACACTAGCCTAAATCAGTTAATGTAGGTCCAATATTAAAAGTTAAATAATTCGAAAACATTTTTCTTCATTTTTTATTCATAAATTTTATTTTCCGGTTCATTTTATAAGTTTATCTTCCTTACGAAAATAAAAGTGAAAAGAAAATATGATAATTATAAAAAATAAAATCATCAAGGTAATTTTTTTTTTTAAAAAAAAGAGGATGATATGATCTCAAGAGGTCAATATAATTTTTATTGTATTTTATTTAAGAGTATCAAAAGTTTCACTTAAAAGAATAAAGAAAATAAATAGATTTGCATACTAGCTCATGAAAATACATCATATAGTATTATTTTTTGCATGTTAGATGAAAACAAGCTCAAATTTAACTTAACATATGACAAGTCCAAATTTATCTATATTTATCGACCGAAGTAATTAGGCTAAATAATTTTTTAAGCTCATTTTCTTCATTGCTAATGTAACTTTTGTATATAAAGTTATTTAAATATTTCACATGTCTTTTAAGAAGATTTACGTCTGTTTAATAAATAAGATATATAAATTTTGAAATAATTTTTTTTTTATAAGAACTTTATAAAACTTTGAATTATAAGAATCTAAATTTAATTTTATATCACGATAAGTTATGACGATAATTTATTGAGAATTCTGTGGGAGTAAGATTGAAACTATAGTTGCCCTGAATATAAAAATAAACTTAGGATTTCACAAGAATGTTTGTTTCATGTTGAATTTGCTTACAAGAGAACTATAAAATAAGCAATAAAGGAAAGAAAAAGGTGTATAAAATAATGACTTTAATTAAGATTTGAAACCATAGCCTCAAACTTAATTAAAGAAGGTTTTAAATCACGGCATTCATTAAAAGTAAATGAATAGTACGGAGTATTAATTAAAGTTAACAAACATAAGTTAAATAATATATACATTTTAAGGAGAAATTAGTTGAATATAAGACCTAAGGAACTATGCAAGGATAAAAAATAAAGAACTATCATCAAGCTCAATCATATATTCTAATCTTTTGTATTTTATTTCCGAATTTTTATTTTATTTTATCACCTGATACACACTTTTTATTAACATGCAGTAAGAAATGCCATATGTTATTTATATAAAACAATATACATAACATTTTATTTTTTACATGAAAAATTGAAACAAATATGATAATTGAAAGAAGGCCTAAAAAGGACCACTCTGAATATGCAAAGGACAAATGGCGGCGGGTCTTCAATGGAGTTTTGACCGAAACTCGAGTTAACATCGTGGTGAAAAATTTAGCCTGATATAAAATAATTAAAATTAAGGTTTGATATAAAATTAGATTTAATCACTTTTATAGATATAGAGAGATGCACACACAAAGATAACAATCTTTGGATATAATAAGTATAAACATCAGCCACAAAAACAAGAAGATGTACACACATAATAGGACAAATAAATAAAAAAAATAGGCAGATTGATACTCTTTCAATCATTTTTTTTCTATTTTTATTGTTGCTAAATTGTCTTGTTTCTTTATAAATGATTTTTCACTACATCATCTAATTTTTTTTAGACCGTCTTATTTATTTGAGTAAACTGTCTAACACTAGATTGTTTAGTCGGTTTGTTTTCACTATATCGTCTAGTTTGTTAACAGATAGTTTAGACTCTTTCAATCGATTATTGAGAAGACGTATTACATACCATGTTATTATATATGAATAAATAATTAGACAAATAGGTAAATAAACAAATGATAAATAGATAGATATGCATAGAATTAGAAAGATAGATAGAATAGATGGATAACTGATACCTATGTAAATAAACATATAGACACACAAACAAATCCAAAGAAGTATATATAGATAAATAAATAGACAAACAAGTAGGTAGATATGTAAACTTACAAAAAAATAAAAAAAAATAAATAGACATATTAATAAAAAATAGATAAATAGATATACTATAAAAAAAATTGAATTTATCGATAAATATTTATTCGTCAGTAGTTCTAAATTACTGATTAATAAATAAATTAAAATATCTATCAGTAATTTAAAGTCAATTTGTATTCATTGATAATACACATCAATAATCTCATGTTAATCAATATTCATTGGTAACTTTCTACAATAATAAATAATAATAAAAGTATTAATTAAGATAATAATAATATTAATAATAATAAAAATATCTATGACAAGATTAATAACAATAATCATAATTTTTCTTAATTTTAATAAAAAAATTATAATAAAAATACCTATGAAAAAATTAATAACAATAATCATAATTTTTCTTAATTTTAATAAAAAAATTATAATAATAATACTAGTATAATAATATTAATAATAACAATGTTGATAATAATAAAAATATGTATGACAAGATTAATAACAATAATCATAATTTTTCTTAATTTTAATAAAAAAATTATAATAATAATACTAGTAATTTTATTTTATATACGTACATAATAAAATAAAAATATTCATTTATAAATATGATGTAAAAATAATAATAATTATATTAATTTATGATAATAGTAATATTAATAATTTTTTTATATTAATATATATTAAATTCAAAGTACTAATTTAGTTATTTGTAATAATAATAATAAGAATAATTATGATACTAATAATAAAAATTATAATAATTATGACAAAAAAAATATGATAATAATATTAATAATTTTCTTATTAATGATATTTTATGATAATAGTAATACTAATAATTTTATTTTGTATTAATATATATTAAAACGAAAATATTAATTTAATTGTTTAACATAATAATAATAATTACGATAATAATAATATTAAAATAATTATAATGATTATTATAATAAGAATATTATTAATTTTATTGTTATTTATCATAATTGTAGTACAAAATTTTTTATTTTATATTATTATATATTAAAATAAAAATATTAATAAGAATAATAATAATGATATAATAATAAGAATAATAAAAGTTATAAAATAATATAAAAAATAATGATTTTTTTATTTATAGAAAGACAACTATACACATAGACAAAAATAAATTTTTATTTATTTCACTCAAATTTTTTGACATCATGATACATGAATTAAAATACATAGATAGGTCAAAAGATAGATTGATAAAAATTAAAGGAAATAAATCCAATAACAATTATAAATTTTATCAATATTATATAGTTGAATATCTTTTTATTGAATCATGCTTTTTAAACTTACCATTAAATTAAAAATTTATTTCATTTAACATATGAAAACTTATATCAATACAAAATTATTCAATGTTATAAAATAAAATGGACGTAATATTATAAAAAAAATTATTAAATAAAAATAAATTTTAGATACTAAAATAATTAGTTATTATATTGATTAAATTAAAGATCATTTTATAAACTAAAAAATTATTATATCTAAAATAATTTCTATTATTAATATAAATTTATAAAGTAGTTTCTAAATTTGTTAGCCACAAAGGTTTTAATTACAAACAACTTATATTCTAAATTAATCACTAATAGTCTTTTAGAGACTAATTTAGAATCTGAAATATTAGTATCTAAAACTTTGATAGTTAATTTAGATACTACTTTAGAAATCATTTTATGATATTTTATTAATAATAGAAACCATATCAGATACTAATAACTTTTTAGTCTCTAAATTAATATATAATTTAGTCAATATAGTGATTAATTATTTTTTGTGTCTAAATTTAATTACTATTTAATAATTATAGTGTATATATTCTTTAAAATATATTAAAATATAAAATTATTATATATTACCTTGTTTAGTTTAACAAAATTTAATATGAATAATTATGATAATATAAAATTATAATTTAAAAGTTCTAACAATTTTTTTATATAAAATATTGACCATATAGTAGATTGGTAATATTGGACAGAAGTAGAATGTATTATTAATTTCCTATAGGGATACCAAATATTATTAATGGATAAATTTTAAGTTTTGTGTTAAATTTGATAGATTTTGATGTTAAAGTGTAAACAAAGGGACGAAAGGGCAGAAGATGATAACTTATAGAGGGATAAGGGAAAGAGGAGTAGATGAATATAATTTTAATGTGTATGTATTAAGAATTAAAATAAAACATCATATTATATATATATATATATATATATATATATACTTATACAAAAATTAAGAGTAAAATAAAAGTATAAAATGTAAGAAGAATTATTTTTTTATTATATTTTTATAGATGATAATATTTTAAAGATTTTATTATTACTATTATATTAATTAAAACATATTTTTATTGTATTTTAAATATGTAGCACAGACACTGACATGGACACTGATATGACATAAACACGAAGATACGTATAATATAAAAAATGTAGGACACGGAGACACAGATTTATATATTATATGATTATGAATTATATAAATTGACAATAAAGATTTATGTGCACAAGTATGTTCCATATTATTTTTTGGAGCAGAAAGATGTTTTTCATGACGGGTTCAAAAAGATTTGTTTCTTATTTTTGTAATCATAATAAAAATTTATACAATAAGTTTGAGTTTTTAGAAAATTAATGTATTTTTTCTTTTTAAAATTGTGTTAGAACCATACTAGAATTGTCAGAAATCCAACAAATATTTTTTGAATTGGACACTTCACGAATACGTGTCCTATAAGTGTCATACAAGTATTGGTGTTCGATATGAGTATCCGACACCGACACACCATTTAAAAAAAAGTGTTTGAGCTTCATAAAAACATATTTATTTGAGTGAGATTTTGGATTCATTGTTGGGTGACTCGGTGTGGTTCTGTAACCAGATCTTCAAGTGTTTGGTCAGCATCATGACCAACCTATGTTAAATGACCACTTCATATGGGTGTTAGAATATAACAAATATTAATACCCTCAATAAGTTTTAATTCAAATAAATATGCTATTTTTTCTCTCTAGAAAAAAAAATGATTAATCTTATGTACTAATACACTTATTTCTATATTGTGCTTGTATAAAACAAACAAATGCTGTTTTTTTCTCTCTAAAATGTCACAAGCAATATGCAAAATCTTATATAGTGTGTGTGAAGAGGGAGTTATAATGGTAAGTCGTAAACTTAAAAAAAATAATGCTATAATAGTAAAAAAAGAGACAAGTCAATATAAAAGTGGTATTTATACCAAAGTTGTGTATTTTTCCATTATTTTGGTTCAAATGTTTTTAAACCTAATTTGTGGTACTTAAAATTTTAATTTGGGATTAATTCAAATTGTGTTACTCAGACACGATTTTAGTATAAAATAATACAATTGAAATTATATAACTTATATACGACTTTAGTTATATTATTTTACATTGAAGTTATATCACTCATAAATGACTTCAACTTGTTAATTGTAAAAAAAATTCAAAATTAAAAGATTAAAAAGATAAGATTTGAAGTTTAATGACTAGAGTTAAGAGTTAGAGGGAGTGGTTAGAACTTATGTTTTAAGGTTTAGGATTATGATTAATGTTTAATGTGTAGAATTTATGAGTAGTGTTTAAGGCTTATGTTTTAAGGTTCAAGGGTTTTAGGTATTGAGATTATGATTAGGAATTAGACTTGAGAGTTTAGGGTTTGAATCTTACATGGTACAGTGGATACTAATTGTACATACAAGTACAAGTATAAATAATGAAAATGGAAAAATTTAGATTTATAATAATGTGCTAGTTATAATTATTTGTATATTACAATATTAAGTCAGATTACAAAAATTCAAATTGACAAAAAATAATCGAATTGAATTCATTTATTTTTAGTTCAATCCATAGTGTACCAATCCAATTAACTCCTTTGACACCCATGTTCATAAATAAAGAAAACATTTATCTCATCATATTTAATAAATTAAATTTTATTTAACAATTTTACTATTGATTCATGAATTTTATCAAATAATTATTCTTCTATCTCAACATAACCTAAATACCGAAACAAAATAATCAATAATTAAAATCAATATACAAACCTTAACGATTCACCCTCTAGACCATTTTTCTTTGAATCACGAATCCAGAAAACCTAAACTTGAAGAAGTATATAACGTACTTTCGTATAATGGTAACTATTTAAAATTGTAATAAAGAATAAACTTTTACACAAACATTACTTACATTTTTGTTTATGGAAAAAATTATATCATAAAAAGTTTAAAAAATTTAAATATACAAATATATTGAATAACTAATTATATCTTTATTTATAATTTTATAATAGTTATTTTTATCAAACAATTTTATGGTAGATTATTTTTAATTATGAGCTAGTTTTTGAACACTTCTAACAACTTCTAACAGTTTGGCCTTGCATTCGGCTGGTAGAGAAAACAGCAGCTAAGATAAAGGAAGAGGCGGAAATGAAGAACCTCCACGTGTGGCCGAACCCTAGTGGCAGGATTTTCCCGTTCCGTTCGACATCTCCAACACTCAGCCATGTCCGTTTTGTTCCTCCTCCTTCTCCTTCTTCAGTTCGGTGCCATAGTTCTCTAACTCAGCACCCTTTCAGGTGCATCTTGCTTCAGTTGTCTCTTTCATCAATAAGCACACATCCATTTCCCTTTGTAAACATATTGGGTTAAAATATTGACTTGTGTTTCTAATTTCCTCAGGTGTGCAGTGCTCGGTGCTGGATTCGCTGGCCTCTCTGTTGTTTGGCATTTGTTGAAGGTAACCTTTCACTAATATTGATGCATGCCTGCTAATATATGAAAAATAAGAGTATCTCCACTGCAGAGTTCTTAAATTGAAGACTCTATGAGCTTATGAGATAGAGGTCTTGAAATTAAGAACTTTATCTTATAAAAGATTCAATGTCTTGACTATATAAAAGTAATATTTTTTAAAACTAACATCCATCTTTAGAATACCATTTTCAATTTATTAATAACTTCTCAGTTGTAAACAATTAAAGTTAAATAAAAAGTTATAAATTGTGGGTTCTTAAAATACCTTACCATTAGAATAAAACTATTAAATATAGTTTGAGTTGGTTAAAAATAATATAACACGATGATAATGAGACTCATTTAGAATAAAATAAGACACCATATAATTTTCTTATCAGACATTGTAGATGCATTAACATAACTTGGGACTTGTTTAAATAAATTTTTGATAATCACTTCTATGGTGAAAAATGAAGAAAGAAAATGAAGTTTCTTTCTCATATTAGTTTTTCTAAAAGATAAAAAGTTTTGTGAAACTTATTTTACTTTTCTTTCCTATATTCTTATGGGAGAAGAGATTATGGAGTCATAATTGTCTGTCAGCGGCTGATTTTGTTTCATTTTTTTTTGTTGAAATATTATTTTGCAGCAAAGTCCTAAAGAGTTGAATCTGAGAGTTGATGTATACGATGAAGTGGGCATTGGGGGTGGTGCTTCTGGAATGTCCGGAGGTCTTCTTCACCCTTATTCCCCAAAAGGTTTCTCATTTTAATCTTGAGATGTCTTACTGTGGAGTGTAGATATAGTGGATTGTTGTTTTCCATGGTTGTCTTGTGTTATGATGTGGTGTCCTGTGGAATCTGCTGATGGATGAATGGTAATGTAGTTAAGCTTCTCTGGGAGGGTGCGCAGTGTTGGAAAGAGAGCATGGAGCTTTTGAGAGCTGCTGAAGAAGCTAGTGTCTGCAAAGATTACAGAACTGAAGAATCTGCTGAAGATATGGAAGCTTTTGTAGTTCACAAAAGGTTCTTTAGTTTTTTTTCCTTTTAGCAACTGAATATTGTCCCACCCCAATTCCCCAACTCTTGTAAAGTTCTGTATTCTTCTTTCGAATAATTCTTTTTGCTGTGTTGTTTTTATACATTTTACACTCTCCATTGGAATCTTAAGTTGATTTACACTGCTGATGATCAGCTGACTTCAGGGGCATCTTAAGACCGGCAACAGATATGAAGAACATGATCAAATTGAATGAAGTAACCTCTCTGATCTAATAAATTTCAGAAACATTGGTTATTAGACTTGGATTTCAGATATGAATGATGTAACCTTTATGTGATTAGAATGTCAAGACTTGTCTTCCTAGCTGCAGAGTACAAACACTTAACAATGGAGAGGCTCAAAGTCTTTTACCTGGCGTATATTTACCATTCAACACAGCTTTCTATATGCCTGAAGCTCTAAATATCAATTCTCGCCACTATCTTCAGGTTTGGATCACTACTGCAAAAAATTTTGTTGTTTAATGTGTATGTTTTGCTTTTTTTCCCTTCTAGGAGTTTACTTTCACCCATTTTGATAATTCTATTAGGCACTTTTCCGAGGATGTGAAATTTTGGCAAAAGAATCATCAACTCTTGATTCTTCACAGAAACAGCTTAGTTTGCACAAAAGATCTGTTCATAGACTTTCTGAGTTTGAAGGTAATAATGCATTGCTATTCTTATGGACTCTTGTAGTTTCATTCAGTGTGCTGCTCTTTGCTTGTTAACTTGACAGTTTTGCAATGTCTGTCTGTCTCCTTTTTTCTTTTTTAAATTAAGTGAAAGTTACATTTATATTTTAGCATTTTTGTTCAAGAAGATGTAGCTCAATAAATAATGAGTAATTTTAAATGATATTGAATTCAGGACTTTCCAGAAGATCTTTACTTCAACTATGTCAAACTATATGAATTGGTAATTATGGACTCATTAGCTTTAACGGGTAAACTAGTCAAAACATAACAAAAGAGGTTAAAGGATAATTGTGTCTTAAATCTTAGTAAAGGCCGAATCTCAAGTGCCTGTAACATGAGAAAAGTCATGAAAGTTTAGGTAATTTAAAGTTATCGGAATATTTTTTTTTACTTAGGTAATTCATCATCCCTCGGAGATTGTGGCATCTAAATTTACCTTTTATCTTTCACTTGTGATTCTTTTATAATTTCATTTAGTAGTTCTGTTCTTGCATCTAAAAGGCATTGTTGGGCTGACTTGGTTCTATGAAATTTCTTTATGCATGTTAGTAGAATGTTTATCTTTTTAAAATAGGGTCAATTTCAATGGTTTTCTTACCAGCGGCTTTGAAACACTTTTGTTTGTTTATTTTGTGATATTTAGCTTATAAGTCACGATTGATAACAATAAAACAAAGGATGAAAATACATGGAAAATAAGAGGAATAGTTTTTTTGATATTAGTCCTAATGGAGAGTCTAAGATACAAGACACAACAAAGATATAAATATAAAAATATGACAATAGCATAAAGACTAAACTACTCTTATATATATATATATATATATATATATATATATATATATATATATATAATCATCTAGCATCCCCCTCAAACTCAATGCATTAGCACAAAACATTTAGAGTAAAAAATTGAAAATGCTTGATAGAGTGAGGTTTTATAAATAAATCAACAATCTGCATAGTTGAAAAAAATGAAAAACAATGTAATGGCTCCATGTTGAAGATGATGATGAGTGAAATGACAATTAGTTTCAATATGCTTTGTAAGCTCATGAAAGACTGAGTTATGAGCAATTTGAATAGCACTCTTGTTGTCACAATACTTAGGGTTGGTCTAAAAAGAGAACACAAATGTCAGAAAGATGCCAATGCAACCAAACCACCTCAACGATGGTTAGAGCCATGATAGGATATTCAACTTCATTGGAGGAACGAGAAACAATATCTTGTTTCTTGCTCTGTAAGGTCATGAGCACAATTAGCATCAAAATAAACACACAACTCCAAGGAAGATGATGAAGGAAAGAAAAGGCTTTGAAATTGAGTACCACGAACATATCTTAGAGTGCAAAGAATAGTTGTCGAATGTATTATAGTAGGAGAAACAACAAACTGACTCACAACATGCACAACATAAGCAATATTAGGGAGAGTAATGGTGAGATATACTAGATTGCCAACAATAGTATAATACATAGTGGGATCAGATAGAGAGACACCATCAAAAGGAGTATATTTCACATTGAGCTCAATAGGGATGTTAGATATGCAAGTACCCGAGGATGATCATGTGCTAGAATAGCGATAATATACTTAGATTGAGAAAGGATAACCTTTAGGAGAATATGCAACTTCAATCTCCAGGAAATAATGAAGAGGACCCAAATCTTTCATTTCAAACTATTTTTCCAATTGCAATTTTAAGTCTATAATCTCATCTACATCATCTTCGGTGATAATCATGTCGTCAAGATATAAAGAGAGAATAATACGACCATTAGAAGTAGTCTTCATAAATAAAGCAGTCACAATCACTAGAATGAAATTCAAGAGATGCAATAACTATGGAGAATTTCTCAAACCAAGCCTAGTTAGCTTGTTTGAGACTATAAAGAGTTTTTTATCTTGCACATTTCTCCTGGATTATGAGAAACACTTGGAGGAGGTATCATGTAGACTTCCTCTCTTAGATCACCATTTAAGAAAACATTTTTAACATCCATTTGAAAAATATCCCATTGACAAAGAGAAACAACAGTAGTAAAAGTACGAATGGTAGTCATCTTATCAACTGGAGCAAAGGTTTTTAGCATAATCTAGACCATATTCCTTAGAGAATCCTTTAGTGACTAAATTAGCTTCCTAATGCTCAATATACCCATTTGACTTGGTTTTAATCTTGTAGACCCATTGACAGCCAATACTTGTTTTCCTGGAGGAACCACGTCCCAAATAGCTGTTTGATTGAAGCAGAAAGTTCCTCTTGCATAGCATGTTGCCAAAGTGGATTAGGACAACCTTTTGATAGGAAGACAACCTAAACAAACTTTGAATTGTGGTTAAGAAAGAAGCAAAGGAAGAAGAATAACAAAATTTGGTGATTGGGTGGACTTACAAACATGTGGTTAATATCGAAGAGGTGGAGGATCAACAATCATAGGAGGTGCTTGGGAAGTCGCGAGGACATCTTAAGTTGTAGTAGTACCAATATTATTCCTACAATTCTCAATTTCAAGATTATTTACAACATCATCATTTTATTGGAAAAGGGATCAATACAAAAGAGACCAGACCTTGTAGGATTGCGAGAATTAAAATAATGTGAATAGAATGGAATGTGCTCAAGGAAAACATGATGAGAAACAAAGATTCTGTGGTGGTAAGATCAAAACAACAATAACCTTTTTTAGCATCCTAATAACCAAGAAAAACACATTTTAGAACGAGAGGACAATTGTGGACGAAGAACAAAGCAAGTAGAACCAAAAAGGTTTTCTTTCAACAACTTCATTTTGTTGAAGAGTATCAATTTAAGAAGTCTGATGAAGAGTACCATTAGTGCCAAGTAATTCGCAAAATTTATTAGAAGTGTACTCACCATGTAAATCACATTGAAAACATTTAATAATCGCATCATGTTGAGTTTTAAGCATAGTACAAACCATAAGATATATATCAAAAAACCTCAAAATGATGTTTCATAAGATAAATCCAATAACGAGTATGATCATCAATAAATGAGATATAATAGTGGGATCCACCTTGGGTAGGATGATGGACCCCATGCATTAGAATGAATAAAGTTAAAAGGTGCATGAGATGTAGAAACACTCTTGGTAAAAGGTAAAACAGTAAATATGGCAATTTTACAACCACAACAATAAAAATCACTTGTTTGTAATTTGCTTAAATCTCTAATGGCAATTAAGTAGTTTAACCTAGAGGAAGAAACATGTCCAAGACGATAATGTCATAAATAGAAACTAGATGATGCAGAATTCTAATAAAAAGATGATAAATCAACCGTGGATGCTACAACAGCTGGGACATTCAGATCATCCAACATACAAAGTCCCCTGTCTATGGCTTGTCTCAATTAACCTTCCTCATTGAGGATCCTGCACACGACAGTCAGTGGAAGAAAACAAAACTGAGTTACTAGAGCCACATAGTTGACCAATAGACGCACAATTCAAAGTGAGATTAGGAATATAGTAAACATTTAAAAAGGATAAAGTAGATGTGGAGATAGATCCAGGACCTGCTAATGACATTCAGAGTCATCAACAATCACAACAAATAGGTGAGACAAAATTTAAGGACACAAAAGACGGATCATATGGCATGTGATGTGAGACACTAGAATCAAGGATCCATAAGGAAGGAGACATATCTGACGAATTAGAGAAAGACAAACCTTTTAAGAATGATGTTAACATATGATTGAGTAGCAAGAAACTTTCAAACTTGTTCTACAAGATCGACTACACTAATGGAATGCCTTTTTACCAGCCATATTTAAATATTAAAATATGACAAAAGCATAAAAATGAAACTATCCTTAATATACACACACATGGGTCTAGATATATACAAAATTCTTGATTAATAATAAGATAAAAAATTATTGAAAATGCTTCTAGGGGTTCATAGACTTGTGGAAACACTTACTATACTAGTAAGAAATTGCACAAAAATGAAAAAAAAAAATAGAAAACAAACAAAATTTTTATGTAATTAGTATCGGTATTCAAAATAAAAAATGAAAGTAGACAAATAAAAAAGAAAAGGAGATGTTTGAATAAAAATAATTCCTTTTTTCAAGATCTTATTTTGGAGGACAGGAAAGTATGAATGTTTTATTATGCTCTATCAACACATTAAAAAGATTATACGTTATATCTCCTGTGGAAGTAGGTCAACATTTCTATTGGCAAATAGGGGGTTTCCTAGTATATATGTATATATGTGTCTGTGTGTGCATATTGGGTTTCCTAGTATATATGTATATATGTGTCTGTGTGTGCATATAATATTATTTAACAATGACCATACTTTTGGCAGAGCTTTTGATGGTTCAAAACTATGATATAATATCTTTTATGTCTCAGGGGAATATGACGCAGTCATCGTATGCCTTGGTGCCAAGGTGAACATGCTTCCTGAGCTTTCTGGGAGGCTGCCTTTAAGGACATGTAGGGGTGTAATTGCCCAACTGGAATTGCATGATAATACGAAGTAAGGTTTCAATGTTCTATGTTGGAATGTTTTTGAGATTATTTCAATGTCATATCACTTTTATTTGAGAATTTTCTGGCATTGTCTTCCAGAGGCTATAGGGGCCCCTCAATTTTATCAGATGCATGGATTGCCGTTCAGGGCCCTCATTGTCTGAATTTGGGCTCAACTTGGGAATGGAAGTCGGTAAATTCATCACCAAATGTCTCGAGCGATGAAGCTTCAAAAGCTCTTCAGGAGCTTTTGCCAAAGGCATCTACCATTTATCCTGGAATAAAGGATTGGGTTTTCACTGGAGCAAGAGCTGGTCTGAGGGCAATGCCTCCACTCACCACCCTCGGATCACTTCCACTTTTGGGTTGTATTAATGACGTAATAGGCAGAAATCATATTTGTAAGTATTGGTTATTTGGTGGGCTAGGTTCAAGAGGATTGCTATACCATGCTTGGCTAGGTAATTTGATGGCACAAGCTGTGCTTTCCTTTAACGAGGAAGTAATTCCATCTGAGTTGAGATCTTGGAAAGCCACTGAACCAAAATGTAGCGTTCTGTTCTAGCAATGTTCAATTTAGAGGAGAAATTTTGTTGAGATTTGAATCTTGTTAGCTTATTATGTGATGAGAAAGTTGCAAATGAGATTGGTTGTATAATTGTTGAAGGAGCAGTTTTTGTTCGGATATATTGAATAGATAGAGAATGTTTTATTTTGATATTATGAGTTTAGGTTGGATTAATCCCTTTTCAAAATAATATAATTATTTTAAAAAATAAAATTAATATTATTTTATCATAACATAATTGATTATGTTATAACTTATGTACCAAATTATTTAATCTAAATTAAAATTATGTTTATTAATGTACTTTAATTTAAAGTACGTATTTTATTCTTTTAAATTTCAAATTAGTTTTTGGATTAATGACTTTTGGTCCCATAATTTTACGTCAGTGAATTTTTTTAGTCAATTTTGGTCCTTTTATTTTTCAAAATCCATAATTTTCGTTCCTGAATTTTTTTAGACAATTTTGATCTTAAATTTTTTAATTATTGATAATTTTATATAATTTTCTATTTAAAAAACATTCATTGTTACTCTTATGTCGACTAATTATGTTTGTTTGGTTGGATAATTTGAAAACTAAATTAATAGATATTTTAGTTCATCAACGAATAAGGAATAATATTCGAAAATTATGTTTTTAATCACAATGGTTATTATTTATCTTCAGTCAATTGAATTTATTATAATTTTTCCTTGCCTTTAAATTAGTTTGCAATTATAGAGTCTTAGAGGTTTATTATTGTTAATAGCAAATTTTTACTTATTTTCATTGTTTTTATTTATTACATAGGTTACCTCTCCTTTAAATTTTGTTTCTTTAAATTTTAACTATATATAGTGTGGGTTATATGAAAAAGATATTAGGAAAATTTCACATTAAAGCTATGGATAATCTATATAAGATATTAATACATTATTTTTAACAAAAAAATTTTCCTTTTTATTATATATTATTTATTTTGCATATTTATATTTATTGTGTATTTGGGTACAGGTACTCATTTGTTGAAGGTCGTCCGAACTTTTTATGAGAGTATGATATGGATTACTTTAGCGTTGTAACGCCTGATATTCAATTTTAACTCATTAAATTTCTAACAATATTTCTTTTAAATATAATTTCATATCTTTTATTTTATATTATACTCATCTAAATTGATTATCAAGACAAACCAACAACTCTTATGCCATTTAAATGAGTTCTTCCGCGAGAAACACCAAGGAGAACATTGAAAAAAAAAATTCTAGTCAATGTTAGTTGAAAGTTTTTTCAATCAACATTAGAAGAAAATCCTAACAAACTATTGAGTAAGAATAACATTAGTATTGTTGATAAAAAAAAAAAGCACTATAGAAATCAACAAAACATAACTATGCCATACATCAATAAAATAAATCTAGTTCTCATCCAAACAATAGTAAATAATAGAAAAACTTTTATTATAGAACAACCTTAATGGACATCAGCTGAAAAGTAGTCCTCTCAATATTGGTTAGGAAACATCCTAAGTAACATTGACAACAATTTGGAGAAGAACCTCAAATAACATAAATTGATAAAAAAAAATGTGTTTGACATGAACTACAAAACATTGTTAATGTTATCAAGAAAAACTTTTATTATAGAACAACCTTAATGGACATCAGCTAAAAAGTAGTCCTCTCAATATTGGTTAGGAAACATCCTAAGTAACATTGACAACAATTTGGAGAAGAACCTCAAATAACATAAATTGATAAAAAAAATGTGTTTGACATGAACTACAAAACATTGTTAATGTTATCAAGAAAATCTTAACTTAACATTAGTTGAAAAAGAAGTCTAACCTACATCAACAATAAATAACCTGAATACATCAACAATAAATAACCTTAATAGAAATTTGTCAACTATGAAAAAAAAAATTGTGAACATTTTTTTGTGAAAATCTATCAATAAACAATATTGTGAATATAAATAATTTTAATTTCTTATTTAAAAAAATTTAAAATTATCTAATTTTAAGTAATCTAATTATTCTCATAAATTTGAGTCATGTGGAAAACATCCTTGAGTACACATTCACCAAAGTCTTAAAAAATCCTAAAATTAATCTCGTAACGACATCTTCAAGTCATTCATCATATGTTAAGTCTTATTACGCCAAATTTGACTCATATCATAAGTTATGAAAAACCTTATCAATATGATCATAGTGCTTTTCACAAGGAATGAAGCTTGTTTAACATATTTGGAACTTGTTGAAATATTTTGTATGCTTTCATTATCTTTTGTATTGAGAAACTCAGACTCTCAAATAAGCAAGTTAAACTTGATCATTTTTATTTCAATGAAATAACCATAATATTGTCCTACATTTCTTTTGAATGCATGTACTTTGGAGTACTCCTCCTCTGTTAGGGTGAACATAAAAGAATTGTGGGCCATGGAGTTGAGTAAGAATCTTTATCTTTTGTTCATTTATCCAAAGGATCTTTATTAGAGGCTCGTTGTCTTCATATACCAATATATACTCACCATTTTCTACAACATTCATCATGTTATGTGGTAGGACTAAAAGAAAGCAATCATTTAATGCTTCCATTAATTGAAATTTTTTCCTTTGAAGAAAAGACTTATATTCACAACTTGTCCTTCATTTTTCATGGTGTTCGTGATCTACTCCTCTAGTCTTGCAAAGAACTAGCCTCCAAAAGATTAACTTTAATACCAACTGAAGGAAACAAAAAAGGGTTTGGAAGGGGGGGTTTGTGAATAAAACTTTGTGTTAAAGAAAAGATCAATACACTTAACTTTATCCTAATTAATTTTGATTAAGTGTTTTACAACAATTTTTAAAACATGAGATTATTTTTTTAAATTCAGATCTCAATAGACACAAGTGCTTTGTTTGAAGTCAATGGACACTATAAAGACATCCAATAAATTATTGTTATTAACATTTCATAGTACATTCTTGACTTATAAATATGTATAAGAAACAATAAATGTCACCAAACTTTTCTTGACTTGAAGATAAACTTTTTTGTCTTACCACCAAACTTTTCACAATAAATGTCACCAAACTTCATACATTTTCATAGTAAGTAATATTCTTTATACATTTTCATAGTGAGTAAGAAAAGTCTAAAATTACATTATCTAAAATATAATTCTAAATTTAGAAATACATTCTAAATATTTAGATCTCACAATTCATAATACATTTTTAATTAAAAAAATTATTATATTTTCACATATATTATTTTTTCTCTAAAATATTTTTTTTTTCTTTTTATCCCATTCTTTCTTGATTCTTTCTTGGATTACCCATAATTTTAAAGAAGATTACAATATTTCTAATTTTTTCCTGTTATTTTCTGGACTTTTCTGGAAGTATTGAACGAAATCTTCAATATTGGATTATTTTAAAACAAAATTGTTTCTCTAATACTACAATCTGTAAGTACAAGAGTGATAGCTCTCGATTCAACTATCGAAAAAAAAATTACACCTCTCATAAAATTTAGAAGAGTTTGTTCTAAAAAAAAATTCCTTTTTCTTTATAGAATTGATCCATAAATATTTTGTTTTGAACCTTATTGAGAGTTTGTTCCAGAACATACTTCTTGCTTTTATGTCTTGTTCTTTTCTCTCATTGCCTATATGATATTTAGCTATTACGAATACCCTTTTAGCAATATAGATAAATAGATATTAAAATATTTTTTATACTCTTTATTGGATTAATAATAATTTTATTTTACTTTCATAATAAGCTCCCTCATTCTACAAATTAAAATTAGTTGTTCATTATAATCCTAAAATGGTGCTTTTAAACCTTTCCAAAAACAAAACAAAAAAACTTAGCTTCTTTGCTTTGGAAAAGTTTATCCCTGTTATTGAAAAAAATGTCATGGTGGTACTAAACATTAATATGATTTCCTCATAAAAATGGGAATAAAACGTCCATATATGAATCTGATAAAATTGCATGAAAAAACTTTCATAATTTTCGACTGAGTGTTAAAAAAAAAGGAAAAATTCACTATAAAAAATTATTAAATAAATGATAGTGTTAAAGATAAAAAATAATTAATTATTATATTAATTAAATTATATATTAAAATAATTATTAATATTTAAAGTAATTTTTATTATTAATAAATAATTTTTAAATAAGTATCTAATTAGCTATTAAAATTTTAATTATCAATTTAAAAAAATTATAATTAACTAAATGTTAATTTAAAAATTATTTTAAATATTAATAATTTTATATTTTTTAAAATATAGTATACACTACAAGAAAATTATCATATAGAAACCAATTTATAGAAACCAACAGAATTAGTTGTAATAGTAACTAAATTAGAGAACAATTTGGTAGAAAAACCTTGGTTGCTAATTAGATACCTATTTAGAAACTATTTAACAATAATAGAAAATAATAGAAACTAATTTAAAAACCAAATTTTTTTTTAGTTTCTAAAATGTTCTCTAATCTAGTTACTATTACAACTAATTATTTTGATTTTTAAAAATTGGTTTCTATTTCATGATTTTTTTTTAGTGATATAATTTAGTTAATATATGGATTAGTTATTTTTTTGTTAAAAATAGTTTTTATTTAATTATTTCTTTAAGTAATTATGGGAGAAAAAGAAGGCCAAAGTAAGCTAGAGAGTGAAAGTATATTCATTCATTCATCTTTTCTTTAAACTATATCATCAAACCTTCACTAAACCCTAAGTTTGGTTTTTTTTTATACAAATATGAATCGGCTAATTTTTAATCCATAGAATTGTTGGATTGTATCAATGTCAAGACCTTTCAATTTCACAACCGATCCAATGTGTTCCTTGAGGGTCTCTAGCTCTCTCAATCTGCAAAATTTTATAACATCAAATCAACATTACTCAAGCATCACCACCACATTTTAATTAACACTAGAAAAAATTAAACTTTTTTTACATTTAAAAAAACCATTCATTTGAAAACCCATTTTAATAATATAATAATACATATAAATATTTTAAATAAAAAATATAATTAAAGTACTAATATTTTGGGTTATCAATAGTGAGTTTATTTTGGGTGTTAATGCATCATTCTAGACTGTTTCTTCCTGCACCTCCGTACCTTCTTTTCCTACCTCCATAAACTTTTGAATTCCAAAAATGCTCCTCTATAATATTTTAGATTATGTAATCCGAAATTCATTTTTCAAATTTGTAATTAGCTTCCGGATTACATAATCCAGAAGCTTTTTTTCAGATGCATGATTACTTTCTGGATTACATAATCCGGAAGTCTTTTTTCAAATGAGTTTTCGGATTACATAATCTGGAAACTATTCTATGGGGGTGACACAAGAAGGATAAAAATGTATTTTCAAGTTGTGTATGGAGGTGGCAGAAGAAGATATGGAGGTGCAGTAAGAAACAGTCATCATTCTATTAAAGTTAAGTTTATGATACTTGACCTTGTAGCCTCGGCAGATCTTTGGGCCTGGTAAGCAATTTCTGCTTATGGTTCTTGCTCTCGGGATTCCAGGGGCTTGAAGACCGTGCACTGTGAGTTGGGCCACGGCCCATTGGGCTTCCTTTTCGCCCATACTGTAATCCTTCTTGTTTGTGAATGCGTACACATTGATTGATGGTTGAGCAAAAAGAGAACAAGGTTTACTCTATAAAACAATTTTCAAAAACTAGTTTTTAGAGAATGATAATAGCGAAAAAAAAATAAGTGAATGTGTAAGAAAAAATATGAATAATAGAAAATTGAAAGTTGAAAATCGATAGAAATGTTATACTTTTTGTTTAAAAGTTATTGGTTTAATTGTATTTTTTTATTTCATTAGGGTTATAACTTTTTCAATTTCATCTCACTATTTAAAATATTTTTAATTTTGTTTCATTTAAAAAAAAATCAATAAACATGAACAACAAATAATAAGTTTTCAGTCAAAGGTAAGTTATTGACGAATACGAACATTGAATGTTCACGTATTAATGTAGTAATGTCGTTTGACCGACCCATTTTTTTAAAATGATACCAAAATGAGAGCCTTCAAAATAGTGGAATTAAACTGAAAAAATCATAAGTAAAAGGCTATTAAACCAAAATTATAAAAAAACAATATGCCCTAAGTTTTAATATTCCTTTTATCAAGTTTTCAAACTAAATAATAATTTTTTTTATGAAGTTTAAACTAAATAGGAAAATTATAGAGTTTGGTGAAGAGGAGAAAGAAAAAGGTATGGGGGTGAAGTTTGGGTGGAAGAAGAAGAGAAAAGGAATAAGGTAAAAAGAGAAAGTGATAAATGTGATAAGTAAGCTGTGATAGAAAGTGAATATGAAAATAAGAAGAAAAGAAGGTAAAAATAGATGTAAGAGAGTATAAATGTATGAGACAGATGAATTTTTTGTGAAATATAAATTAACTTTCATTAAGATCTTGTTCTGGATAAAATGAGGTTGACATGTGACTATTGAACTGGAGAACCTGGTGCATTTCAGGTTTTTCCCCGAAAAAATGGCATAAATGAAAAAATTGGAGAATTAGGTAATGATTGAATACTTGTTCTAAGCCTGGTTTTGGGAAGCAATGCCTGTAATGCGGATGAGAAATTTGAGGATGTCAAGAGGGATGTATGTAATAATGCTGTAGATCCATATTACTCCAGCCCATTCCCACCCAACTCCATGGATTTTGGCAAAGTCCCAATGTGCATACACAGCAATCACAGAGGCCACCTAATTAAGTTTGCAGGTTAAAACCACACCCATTTCATCATTCAAAATTCAAACAGACAAAAATGTTTTGTATTGTAGAAAGAAACTTACCAGCTGGGCACAAACGAAGGCAACAAGGAGCATGGTGCCAGGGCGTTCAAAATATGACCAGCCCCTTGACCTGGTCACGAAGATCAGTGCCTGACTAATGATACTCACTTGAAGGTAGAGAGCAGAGTTAAGCTGCTCTTCACTTTCTGCAATTGGTCTCACACCAAACACTTTCTGAAAGATGACAAAAAACACTTTCATGAGGTGATTCTGTAATGGGTGCTGTGTGTTATGTAGTTTCAATGAAGTCGGGGCTGTTACTTACAGAGAAAAAATCTGTGTCGTGAATAAGGTAAAAGAAGACTGCGGTCATGATGGCCATGTATGCTCCAAGAACCACTCCAGTGGCAAAGATTTCGTTGAGTTTCCATGAATCAGGCAAAGGAGATGGCTTCACCCTGTCTTTTGATATGGTCATGATCGTTCCATCGTTCAAGATGGCAATGATGAGAACCATGAAGGGAGAGAAGTCGAACTTCCATATTAAAGCAACAAGCAAGAAGCCAAACACTATACGGACTGTGATGGAAACAGCATAGATTGTGTAGTTCTTCATCCTCTGGAAAATGGCCCTGCTTGTCAACACAGCACTCACAATCACACTCAGTCCAGGCTGGGTCAAAACAATATCAGAGGCACTCCTTGCAGCGTCAGTTGCATCATCCACTGCAATGCCAATGTCTGCCTTCTTCAGTGCTGGTGCATCGTTCACACCATCTCCAGTCATTCCACATATGTGCTTTCTATCCTGCAACCTCTTCACAATCTCATACTTGTGCTCTGCACATGCACAAAACCGCACCTTAGTTATGATTTCATGTGAATGTAAAGATGTACATTGTAATTGAGTTCCTTTAAATTGTGGTTGCAGAATCAGTGTTTTAATTTGAAAGTCTATGAATAATGATCTATGATTTCATTTGCCTCCAACTTCTTTAACTGTTAGAAAAAAATAGGCTGAGTAGAATGCTTAGCATAAATAAACATAACTCCTTACCAGGGAAGACTCCAGCAAATCCGTCAGCCTTCTCAATGAGTTCATCAACTGAGATTGAAGAAAGGGCTCCATCTGTGGAATCACCAAGGAGGGAGGATGAAGGGTACATGTTGGTGCCCATTCCAAGTCTGCGACCGGTTTCTTTGCCAATGGCAAGTTGGTCACCAGTGATCATTTTAACATTGACTCCAAGTTCAAGAGCACGACGAATGGTCTCTGCACTATCATGCCTTGGAGGATCAAAGAGAGGTAGAAGACCCAAAAACTCCCATGGATCTCCAGCACTCTCCTTGGTCTTCTCTGAAACAGTCTGCCAACAAATATAGTGCACTTCAATTACTAGAATTTTCTCATATTTGTTTCTATTAATGAATGAATTCATGGTCTTTTGCATGAGAAATTATCATAAAGTCTGGGATTATCTTGTGTCTGTGATTCCAACCAAATTTTATAGGAGTAAATCCTTAACTGTAAACCAAATTTGATCGATTACCAACTGAGATTTTATCCTCATAAAAAGGCTAATCAAATTTGGTTACGTGCAAGATTGATGGAAACTATATAATAACTTCTCCTTTCATGTTTACACCCTTTACTGACCTGGCGAGCAACACCCAAGGAACGCAGACCGCGGTCAGCATATTCATCAATAACCTTGTGTGCCTTTTTCAGGGTCTCTCCTTTAAGGCCACAAAGTTCAATGATCTGACACACATAAATGGTTAATCAGATAGCATTGTTTATTTCAAGAACAGATATTTTACTGCAATTCACATTGTAGTGCTTATATACAGAACCTTACTTGCTCAGGAGCACCTTTGCTGCTTCTGTACCAGTCACCATTGCTGTCAATGAAGGTAATAGCAGTGCGCTTGTCCACAGGATTAAAAGGCAAGAAATGCACCTCGGTGATTTCTGCTCTTGCCTGAGACATCACAACAGAATCCAATTACAATGTTAAGCCACTTAGTTTGCTTTTATTTCATGTTAGCATAAAAGAGTGTGAATCATAGTACCTCCTTAGGGTCACTTAACATTCCCACAATTGATGCATCAATGGCATCCTGGTTTTCAGTCCTGGAAGCCCTGGCTGAAAATAAGACAAGGGTGTCCTTGTCCATGCCCCTGGGGAACACCTGTATTACAAAACAAATCCATTATTAGAATCAATGTTGTAATCTAATCCTAATGGAATATTAATATTGTTATTGCATTATTTAGAATCATTAAACATATCGTCTGGTCTTAAACCATTGAGCTCAGGAATAAAAAAAAGTATGCATCTTAGAAAATTTGAAAACAAGACTTGTCAATGAATGGTAATATTTTGGGCATATAAAACCATCTACTTGAGTCACTAACCTCAATCAAGTTCTTGTCCACACTAAGCTTATTAAGGGTGAGAGTTCCAGTTTTGTCACTGCAGAGAACATCCATCCCTGCCATTTCTTCAATGGCTGTCATTCTCTTGGTGATGGCTCCTTGTTGGGACAAACGGTGAGACCCAATAGCCATGGTCACAGACAAGACAGTAGGCATGGCAATTGGGATACCACCAATGAGAAGCACCAATAGGTTGTCAATGCCATCTCTATAAGACCTATGCTGGATGGGGTACATGACAATGATCTCTATCACAATGCCCACAGCAATTGAGCAGATACAAAAGTTACCAATAGATGTCAACACCTAATTGAAGCAATACAAGAAAATCCCAAAAATTAGTCCAAATTTGGATCATGCTCAAATAAGAACTCATTCATTAGATCTTAAGTCTTAAGTAAGTGATCTAAAGCTTAAATATATGTATGCATGATATGATACCTGTTGAAAGTGACCAACATTGTTGGTGCTGTCTACAAGATGAGCAGCCTTGCCAAAGAAGGTGTTAAGACCAGTGGCAAAGACAACAGCCTCAATTTCACCTTGTTTGCAGGTTGAGCCAGAGAAAACTTCATCACCAGGGTACCTTGTGACTGGCAAGGATTCACCAGTGAGAGCAGCTTGGTCAATTTTCAGAGGATCTCCTTCCAAGAGACGGGCATCAGCAGGGACAATATCTCCTAACTTGATGCTAACCACATCTCCAGGAACCAAAATTGATGCCTCTTCTTCTCCCCATTTTCCATCCCTCAACACCTACACAACGTTGCCAAAAAATTTTCTTGTTAGCCAATGAATGTTTGCTCAAGCTTATAGCAACCCAATCAAAATGGAAAATTGAAGTGACTGAACAAATGTACTGTTACCTTGGTTTTGGGTGCAAGACCAGCCATCAAAGCAGCTGCAGCATTGCCTGCATTGTTTTCCTCAATGAAACTGATGGTTGAGTTGACGATAAGCAACACTACAATACCAGTGAAATCTTGCCAATCCGGTGGCTTGCCCTGTCGCATATAACAGCTTTTGTTGGAGACTAGAAAGCACAGACACAACAAAGGTAGCACATGTATACAAAAAACATATTAAGAGACATGACTATCATATAATCTACAAAGTAATATAAAACTAACATAAAATTACTGATGTTCCAAGTAGAGTAACCAACATGAATGCATTGTTTCCATTTTCCAAACTATAAACTGTAGAGAATTATAATTACCCCTCCATTGGCCAATACTATGGCCATGATAGCTGCACACTCCATAACCCATGATAGAGGATTCCACATGAAACCCAAGAACTTTAGGAGCTTGGACTCATTTTTCTCTTCTAATTTGTTGTAGCCAAAAATCTGGAGCCTCTTCTCTCCTTCTGAGGATGTTAGACCCTGTCTGCTACATTTTAGCTTCTCAAAGACCTCTTCAACAGGAATCTTTGCCTAGAGTGTAACAACGTGACATGGAAAAGAAAGAGCAATCAATACAAACTGTAAAATGAGTAAAACAAACTGTGATATGTTAGCTATCGTAGTTATTATACTCACAAGATCAATATTCTCCTTCTTGAGGTCCTCAAACGAGATGTCAGAGGCCATGATGAAAGAAAGAAACCCTTAAAAAAAATTGGTTTCCTTCTTCCTTATTTATTTATTTTTTTTGTTTTATTTATCTGTCTTCTTTAGCCGCTCTCAGTCCCCTGTCTAGCTAGCCATAGGCAGGTAGAAAGAAACTGTGAACGAAGAAGCCAGACAGTGGAAAAGAGAGATGCTTTATATATGTATATATATAAGCTACCCCAAAGTGAGACAGCAACCATTGCCAAGGTTTCCCTTTCATTTTATAGTATAATGTTGAAGACACAATAGAAGGGTACCTGTGATTGCCCGTGTAATGCTACAATCGTTGACCACTTTCATGCACGTCTTATTCGGACTTTTTTTCTAATGGCTTCCTTGCTTCTTGTCTTGTGGCTTACCAATATTCTCGCTATTCTTTGCCTCTTTTAAATTACGACATGGATTTCATCACTTTCTACAAACAAACTCAACCATCTCTGTTTTGCCCATAATTTTGAAAAAATATCTACAATTTTAATACGTAACTGACCTTTAACAAAAATCTTTGTTTCATGCACGTTCATTCATATTTACTCTATTGCCTTATTATTTGTAAAGATGATAGATTTTGTGGGAATCACGAATATATATTAAAAATTATTTAAGGACAATCACACCAGTTACATTTTCATACACCTACAAAAAAATATTATTTTATAATAATATAAAATATTATTATAAAATAAGTTTTTTTTAAATATTAAAGTGTCTAATAAACTTTATTTTTTTTAAATATCCTGTAAAAGATTTGTATAAAAATACAAACTGTATTTAATTTTTATAATAAAAGTATTACAACTCCCTAAACGCATACATAGTATCTAGTTACTTCTACATCATGTCCTACTTCAATTAATGTAACCATAAGGTCTTAGGAAGTCATGTTTGCTTCTTAAAAAAAAAAAACTAGATGTAAGAATTAGTTTTCTATTAAAACTGAAGCCAACAATAACAATTACCATATCATCATTCATTTTTGGAATAAAATTTAGAATCGTATGGAACAATGTAAAATAAATTAGGATCATATTATAATTTCATATTAAGTGATACAAATTTTAAAATCGATATAGTAAATATCAAATAATAATAACAAAATTCTTTTAAATAAAAGTTTCACAAATTTCTACTTATGAAATTTCTTTTAATTAAATTTGTTATTAACTTTTTTCCATAATTTCATAACTTTTAAGTCCTGATCATGTTACCAACATGTTTTTTAGATCATTATAGTAGAGGTGTTAGGTTTCGGTGGACAAACTCGTCAATCCAACATAACTTAAGTTTTGATAAATCAATATTTTAATCAATTAACTTGTATGGGTTTAATCTGTCTAACCCACCAACATTTTGGACACAATGGGTGAAGACAAGAGAAACTATCATTACATTCCATGATTTAATGATTATCTATGATAACGTATTGAATTGTGTTTATAACTTTGTCCTAATAATTATCCAAAACATTTTTTTTTCACATTTTGGATTGATGGCTATAACATGCTCCCAAATAGCTTACATACGAGGAAAGAAAACATGGAGGTAAAAATCATCCAGATATAACTAATCAGCAAGAAAAGCTATTGGTACGTCAATGAGTAATGAATTGTTGTTATAGCCTTGTGGGAGGGTCTCTTTAGTCAACATAATGATCATGATATCCTAAGAGATACTTCGTTCTATAAAATGATCTATTATATAAATTTCATTGCATAGGGGTAATTAGTTGTTTTCTTTAATTTTATATTTTTATTAAAAAATTTAGACCTTTGTAGATCATTTGGTTTTTTATGAAAAAATTATTGTACAAGTTAGATTAAATTATTAATATTTGAAGTATAAGAGTATTTGATTTTTAGTTGTAAGAGTGTAATTATAAGAGTGTAATTCTTTTTACTTAAGAGCATAGAAGTCAAAGCACATGATTAGATTGTGACTTGATCTACTTGATCTCCAATATACTACATGCAACAATCTCTTCTTTAACAATTGTCCTACTAGAAATTGAATTCATGATCTTAACTCTAATATCAATTGTTCGATTGTGACTTGATACACATTACAATAGTTTATTATCTTATTTATAATTATTTCAAAGAAAGTTTATTTATTTTACAACAAGTAGTTTATATATTGGACCAAAACTCTAAAAAGAAGAGTCACTTATGAGAATCAAGCAGTATGTGAAAATTTTATGGTGATTTTCATGCAAAGTAATGAAGAATTATCATTTCTATTCATACTTAATTTTACTAGAGCCTTAAGAATATATTTTTTATCAAAAGGAATCAAGTACTACCAAGTGACTAAAAATTATTACTCATTCTTGATATCCTTCTCAGTTTTAGCCTTTACTATTGTTGATACAATCAACAAGCTCATTTTTACAAACATTTTACTGAGTACGTTTAAATTATATCATAATATTTGCAAGGAGTACAATTTATTCTTTCTTGTATTAAATGAAATAATTGGATTTTCTACACCATATTTGATAATTAAACTAAGATACACTATGCAAAATACATATATGAAGCGTACGCCAAAGTTAGAAGCCAAAGGACACGTGATCCCCCGGGACATATTATCCATATTGTATTTATATGTTCTTCCTCTACATCATAGTTATAGGTAGATAATATCTTCATTTGATTCATGATAATTCATTGTCATGTAATATATTGATATGTGTGTAGTTGTAGACTCTCCATAATTTAAATACATTATTAGGTACCTCTATAATTCTTATTAAAAAATATGTTTAATAATCTTTCTTGTTTTACAGAGGAAGTATAACTTATATTCACATGGTTTCTTATTTTATTTTAGTTATTTATTGATCTATCAAGGAAAAAACCTAAATTTAATTTTGCTACACTGCACTCAGAATCTGTGGGTATGAACTTATCAACTATATATGTTTAATTATACACCTAATATAATAATCAATCGCACAAGCCTCAGTATGCCTTCTAATTTACATAATCTTGGCCATTTATTAATTAAATGGCTCAATTATGCAACAGGAATAAAAATATCCCATTTCACCAAATGAGACCTGGGCTTTTCAATAAATTTGATTTTTGCAATATAAATAGTTTAAAAAAATAAGCACAAACTTTTTAAATTCACTTAAATTTTCATTCTTTCTTCATCTGCAAGTAGCAATCCAAAGTTTTTTTTTTCATTCTTTATACAAAGAATATATATCTACTATGGAAGTTTAAAATAATACAAAATACAAAATCTGAGCACATTACCTAAGAAAATTTCCTAGTCATTTTTTTTCTATGGAGATGAGTCTTTCCCATGAAAACCCAATATGGACATATAATAAGAATCTTAAAACACTTTTAGATGAAAAAATGCTTCTTAAGCATGGCAAGAAACATGTCCAACTCTTTAAATAAACTTCTGCACATTTTTTCATTCTTTGTTCAACTGGCAAGTATCTATCTAAAGGTTTATTGGCACAAAGCTTACATCTATTATAAAGATATAAAAAATCAGGGAGCAGAGTAGAAGATTTCAAAGTCATTTAAGGGTCCTTCCCTTGCTCATGACAACTCTAATATAAAACAAACAACCTCACTAAATTTACCACTTTTTAGTTGCAAAACAATCAATATAGATATTATGCAAAACAACCTGCAGACAAATCTTTGTAGCAATCATACAGTACCTTCAAAAAAAATCCCAAACAATACCATTAATATGCAAATTCAATTTACAGTGAATCCACTTATAATCTGTCTATTTCTAGGGCGAAAATTATTGATAGTTAAATCTCCAACATACAAGTTCCATTAAGCACCAATCAAGATTTCCACAAAATTAAGTTTCAAAATATGAAAGTAAGAGAAAAAAATATCTAAAGCAATAAAAATAACAAAAGTTTCACATTAAAAGCAAAAAAATACAAAAAAACAAAACTAGGATAGTGGAAACACTCTACAATGATCCCTCTGTAACCACTTGACCAAAGCTACATCATTTCCACATCCTTGTAACATTCTAGAAAAAAAAAATACAAATCTCAAATGGCGGGTTTGCATCGACCTTAAAATCCAAGTTTAGTGCGGCGCCAGTGCCTGCGCTTAGCGTTGTACCTGACCAGACACAAAATCACAAAAACAGTGAGAGAAAGTAAGAAAACTTCTAGAAATTTCTAGAACAAGTTAATGATTGAGGTTGTCTAGAACCTGATGGTGTTATCGGTCCTCATGCGGATCCAGTAAGGGATGGGTCTGTTCTGCCTCATCTTCTTCGCTAGCTTCTTCTTGATTCTGAAAGTTTTGTGGGAAGGCTGCAAAAAAAAACGGCACGTTTCAGAATGTAGAATGGTTCCGATTAGCATAAAAAGTAAACGAATGAGATTTTTCTAACCATTTTCGCTGCCGATTGTCGAACACGCTGCACCGCAAAAGCAGGTTCCACTGCTTCTGAACCAAACCCTGGTAGTTGAAGCAACTAAAACACCAAGTATTTTTATTATTGGATCGGGTTCTGTGATTTTGTTGCTCGCAGCCCATCAATACGGGCTCTAATAAGCCCGTTATTGAAAAGGCAATTGCTTCGTGTATTTTCATGTTTTATAAATACACCTCCCTCCATTAGTTATTTTCATATTTTCTTTGTGTATCTCCTAATAATGAAAATAAATTTTAGATTAAACCTTTTTAAAAAATAAATCTGAAATATAATTTAAAAAAAATTCTGATTAAATAATCTTCAAAAAATATATAATTCAGAATTTATATTTCAGTAGTCCAAATTAATAGTTCTTGACATCCCATAATAATTATTTTATCATATAATAAAGTTTTCAAAATAATGTAAAATATGTTGTGTAAAATGTAAAATTTTCTAAAATACTGTGTGGAAAAGCATTTTAAAACTTCTACAAATCCCTTTTCTTTTTTCAAGAAGCATAGTTAATTACTCCATTTGACTTTGATTCACACACCACCTTGTCAAATTTATATTAATAATTAAGTTTTAAGTTATTAATAAATTTTCAATTATGTTCTTATTATATTATTTATTAATTTCTTTAGTACTCAATTTTGTATATTTTTAATAAAATTTTAATCATTTTATTTTTTCGTTAATCAGATGTGTTGTAATGATTATTTTATCTACCGTCTTACTTGTAATTGTTTATTAAAAAATTCAAAATTTTGTAGTTTGTATAAAATAATAAAATTATAATTAGTAAATCAACAAGTAATTTTTATTATTTTTATCTATACCTATATATATAAAGTGGATTTTTCTTTAATTTTTTTTCTGTTTATCAATTTTACTTTTATAATAATATTTATTTTATTATTTTATTTTTGACATTTCAGTCATTTCAATATTTTTTAAGTATTTAATCAATAACTAATTATTTTTATAATTAATTAGAAACTAATTATTCTTATAATTAATTTTGTAGGATGTGAAGCAGTTTTTTATCCATATCTTCATCTCGCTTAAAAATCATAATTGTTCCTTCTTATTATTTGGTTTCTTATTCTTTCTTTGAAAAAAATATGAATAAAGGGTTGCAGCGGTTTCTTCACCAATGACTCAATTTATGACCATGACCTACGTCAACAGTATTTGGTGGACGACCATCTTAGAATGTCTTGCATGGGCGATCTAGATAAAGATGTGAACGAAGAGAAAAATAACTTATTATTCTTCACTCCAATTACATTCTTCATGAATCACTTATTCTTGTCATCACAAATGTTGCATCGAAGTTTCTCCAAATTCGTTAATAGAATTTTGAGTCTATGATTTCTGACGCAATTTTTCTTGCTCGAGGCAGGAAGAGGTTTGTTGCATTTTGGAGAAACGACTATTACAGAAATAACATGTTATTGTCTTGCCTTTTGCAACCAGATCTTTCAAGTCATTGCTTGGGAGCGATACTCACACTCTCTTCTTGACAGTTTCACTTTTTAATTTCTCTTTATAAAATTGATCATTTCATTCATTTCGCTTTTTATTAATTATTATAGTAATATTATGATTTTAAAAATGATAATAATAAAAAAAAATGCAAGCACACATACACTCATACGCCATGTATTTTCGCTAGTTGAAAATAATTTGAATAAAAAAAATTGACGTTATCAATTACATCAATAATAATGATGGAAATAATCCATGTCAAACTAGTTATATTCAATATGTTTTCTATATATATGTCTACTTTGTTGGGTGCTTTTATATATATTAATTTTTTTTAATCATGTCTACCTCCTCATCATCTTTTGTTGTTCACCGTGGAAAATTTTATGGACTTTACATCATTTACTCTACATACCTTCAACATCAAAATGGAGGACAACAATTTTCTTCTCCTTGAACCTCAAACTGGAGGACAACAAATTTCTTCTCTGAAAATAATAAGTCTCATGGTTTAAATTAATATATTAGAAAATTAATTCTGAATTGGAAAATTATTTTGAAATTCAAACAAGTTTTAAAAATATTTTATGTATAAACATATTTGAATTATATATTTATATTTTAAAATATAACATTAACCGTAAATGAAGTTATTTTAACATTAATTTTAATTAAAGGAGGAGGATTTTAATATAATTGGATATTAGTTAAGATTTAAAATTGATTAAATAAAGTAATTAATTTATAAAAGTCAAAAAATAATATTTATATAAGGAAGAAAATGATTCTCATTGATTATCACTTCTACACAAAGAGGTATTCGTACAGAAAGATTTGTTACAGTGCCTATAAAAATCATCTTTTATTAGACCTTCTCTTTATAGAATTTTTATTAGACCTAAAATTTATGATATCCAAAGTAAAATTTTGCAGAAAAGAGAAAGCTTTGCAGTATAGTGTTATAAATTAGTAACATTGTCATATTAATTTTCTCCATCCCAAAGGTCAGCAATGAATTTTGTTGGTCCATTCTTGCACATCTGATGCTGTTGGACCTGTGCAATCTTTTCATAGTCATCTTTAAACAGTGACCAATCAAATATTTCAATATTTTGCTTCATTCTTTCCTTATTATAGCTCTTCACTGCAACAGTAACTCCTAACTCATACAACCATCTAATAGATACCTATCATCATAGAGGACCACATTAGAGTTAGATAACCACGCATACAAACATTGATCAAGATAATGACATATACTTATTAGGAGAGAGACATAGTACTAATATCTATATTATTTAAGGATAAATATGTTTTTGATGTAGTTTCATAGTTCAAATTTTAAATCTTACAACACTTTAAATTTTATTTATAAAAAAACTATTGTAATGAGTTATTTGTATTTTTTTACATAACAATATTTTTTAATATGAAATAGGATGTTAAATATTCAATCCTTTGTAATCTACAGCAAATTTTCACTTTTCAAAATGTTACCAAGAAAAATGTTTGATTTGGAGCCATATAAATATTCCTCAAGTGAAACCAAATCACTTAATTGCATCAACATTATTGGATTATTATTTTTCATTTGTTTCATCCAAATATGAATTATATAGTCTTTATGATTGAAACTTATATAGTTGGTTGAAAAATGAAGCTGAAGTATAAAAGGGTTACCTGAGCAAAAGATTTGTCATGAGTTTTTGCAATTTCCTTGAGCAATTCATTATCCAGAACATTATTGGAGCCCCACATGGCTCCTGGTGCCCCCAAAGGAGAGTATGCAGTTATGACTATTCCTTTTGCTTGGCAATATTGTAGCAGCTTTTTTTGTTGCCAAGTAGGATTCATCTCAACCTGTTTGATGGTAGAAAGTAACCAAAAGTGGGGTCATCATTTGAAAAATAGAAACATATCTGATATAACTTATGGCTTACTTGATTCACAGAAGGAGGAATAGTAGCAAAAGATAGCAGCTTTTCAAGTTTATTACAACTGAAATTGCTGACCCCAATGCATTTTGTAAGGCCTAGATTTTTACATTCTTCCATTGCTTTCCACACACCCTTTAAGTCAAATGATGTTAGGGCTTCTTCAGAATAAGGAAATTCCCAAATTCCAGGTTTCACTGAAATGGGCCAGTGAATCAAATAAAGATCCAGATATTCCAAATTCAGAGACCTGCATTAGTTTTGTGCTCCACACAGGAAAGTTGCTTCAGTGTGTGAAAGAGATGTAATAATACATTTTTCAAACACTCTTTTTAATACATAACTATTTGTTAAAATCTGTTAGATTTCCAAAATTATTAGACTTAATCATTAAACAAAAGGTAAGATCCATCCAAATGCATGTTCACGTGTAATTGATGTGCACTTACTGAAGTGTTTTGTGGATAGCAGGAAGAACAAGATGAGGAAAGTTATGAGTGCACCAGAGTTTGGAAGTGATGAAGAGTTCATCTCTGGAGGCTATGAGGCCAAGTTGAAGTGCTTCAGCTATGGCTTCTCCAAGGGGTTCCTCAGAGCCATATATTGAAGCAGTATCAAAGTGTCTGTAACCTACTTTGATAGCTTCTAACACTGCCTCTTTGGTGTCATTGGTGGAAGAGGTTGAAGCAGTGCCAAATCCTATCACAGGCATTTTGTGATGGCTGGAAGAGGATTGGAGAACCACATCAGGGATTTTTGATGCAGACATGTTCTTTGTATCACAATGCAATTCGTCAAAATGTGTTTAGATCAATTGCATACACAAGGAACCATGCATGTCCTTTTATAGGCATAGACTTAGTTTCAATAATTCAACACTAATTATGTCATTGCATAGGTCAGAGTTTTAATTAGTTCATTCTCAATTAAATCGTTTTCTTAAATTAATGTAAAATTTCTGAGATATAGGACTTTTGAAGAGTGCTATAGTAATTATTTTTCATTAATTTAAAACAAAAACTCTATATGTAGGGGAGGTTTTGTATAGTAATTTTAGGTTTTCTATTAATAATTTTGTTAAATAAATTTTCTAAAAATTGGACTTTTGAAGAAAACTATGGTAAACTTTCAGTTTTCCATTAAAAGTGTTGAGTAACAACATTTTTATTAATAGGAATCCAACCATTTGTGGAAATTATTCCAACCATTTAAATTCTTAAAATAAATTACCAACAAGATATTTTTAGCCTTAACATTGATAATTCAATAGAATGTAATGATTATAATTTTTTTTTAATACATGTAATCCAATTACAGATTTTCACATGATAAGATTTATAGCATAAAATTTTACATTACTCATTACACACACAAAAAAGTTATAAAATGCAATGAACTGACTTTAGAGTTTAATTTTTATGTATTGTGTCATGAGTATCTTTATTTGCTTGTAAAATTTGGTTATTTTACATGTAAGGATTAATCACAGGCTACAAAAATTAACCCTTTTAATATATTGTCGTGTAGTTACGTTATGCAGTTTTCAGTATAAAATGAGTAGAGCTATTATATTATCGTCAGCAATGACGTTAAAATCATTTCAAAATTCTTTCTGCAAAGCAAAGATGTTTACGGAAGTATTTGATAAATGTCAGCAGAATTTATGGTTTTAATAGGAAAAAGAGTAATTTGATTCCATTTTATTGTTTGGCTTTATCTCATAATATCCTAGATGTAGACAAAGTTTGTTAGTCTTAATTCAATCTTAGTTACATCTTTGTTAAATTCAAATTTAACTACTCAACTTGACCTATATGTTAACTATTAGACATAAAAAACACTAAACATATTTTGTAGGTTTCAATGGGGATAACTTTAGAAGTACCAAACATTTATTTAACCATGTAAAAAAAACCTACCCAAATAAGTCGTAAAAGAAAATAATTAAATAGAAATTAATTTTAGAGCTAAATCATTATATTTATTAAATTAGATATTATTTTAGATACTAAAATAATTATGGTATATAAAATAATTTTTATTATTAATAAAACTTATAAAATAATTTCTAAATTGACATTTAATTAGTTCCAAAAGCTTTAACTACCAATTACTTTAAATTTTAAAAATGATAGTTAAAATTTGATAGCTAATTATATACCACTTTATTATAAACTAATTTATAAATTTTATTAATAATATAAACTACTTTAGATAACAATAATTTTGTTAGTTTTTAGAATAGTATATAATTTAGTCAATATAATGACTAATTATTTTTTTGTCTTTAAAATTGATTTATATTTAATAGTTTTCTGGTATGCTTTGTTTGAATTAGGGAGTTGAATTGAGGGAGTGGAAAAAATGTGGAGAAAGTTAAAATGTTTGGATTAAGGTAAATAAAGTAAAAAATATGTAAAAAAAATTATAAAAATTTGTAAGTGATGTGATGAGAATGATTAAAATTATAATTTTTTTAATTGATAAAAATGTATAAGTTTATACATTTGTCTTTTAATTTAAAAAAAATAATTAGATCGATTATTTATGAATTGTAGTTATTTTGAAACCACTTTTTTATTGTGCTCTTTCTTACCTCGCCAAAAGATTCAAATTTAATATTTTTACGCCTTTATTCGTCATCCATTCCTTGTGAATTATAGGATGAAAAAAAAAATTGGGTGAATATTAATCACTCGGATACAAAGTGCACTAGTGTGTGGATTTTGATTTTTTTTTGTTTAAAGTCAACTTTCATAACAACAAGGCGTTCAATTTGAATGTTGAGGAGATAATATCATAAGCACAGCCTCTAATTTTGTAGAGCATAATGTAGAAAAATATGATTTAATTTTCTTTGACTGTAAAATTGATGTTGAAATATTAGTGGAAAGCTATGAAAAAGACTCTCATATTGGAAAGTAATTTTGTGATGAGGTGGAAGAAGTAGTGGTATCAATGAAGTTTACCATTATATTTGTTGTCGTTTTCCAAAGTGCCAAAGGAAGTCACAAAAAATCTTGAAAGGAACTGAAAGTGGTATCGGTCAGTGGTGGAAATGCAAAAAGGATTGCTTGGGTGAGTTGGGAACAAGTTTGTCAGCCGAATGTAGTGCTGGATAATTGGCTACTCAAATTTATAATTTTTATTACCTATTTATTAATTGTCATAATCAATGTATTCGTGTAATCAATTGTTTGTTGCATTACATACATACAAGATTAGCTAGAAACAATATATAGTAACCTTAATACAATAATAAAAAAATATTAAATTCAAGTAATAATCAATAAAATAAAACGATGGGGAATATGGATCTTAATCTTTGGAAAAAAAAAAATTCAAGAAAATACTTGCTTACAAATAGGACAAGAAAAACTCGAGTATACAAAACACGATGAGTAATGAGAAATTTTCATATTTATTAACTAGTTTGGTATCCATATGGTAATTGGTGAAACATTCCATTATGTTTATTTTTAAGAGGAAACTTGTGAGTCTAATGGAGAGGCAAAATAGTTGTGATATTACATGGTGACAAATGATGTATAAATTTATTTTCTATAATACTTTAACTAAATATTTGCTTTCAATTAAAATTGCTGTCGTATAGTATGAATATATTAGTACTAAATTGTTATTCTTCTATAAACTAGATTGTTTTCTTTTTAATCTTTCGTACATACATCTAATTTACATGTTTTAGATCTTTTAATAGCATTCTACACATCTAATTAACATTTCTAATTTTTTATATCAATACTTAAGAATTCTCATTCATAATCCACTTTAAAGAATAAACAAACTCACATTAAATGTTTTTCATCAACCTAAAAGCAACCTTAGCACCTTATGTCGATTATAATGCTCTAACGCAATCTTTGTGCCCTACTACAACCTTCATGCCCTACTATGTCGACATTCACATTACAACTTCTATGCTACAAGACGAAGAGCCTTAGAGATTTATCCCAGGGACATAATGTCTCAATACATGCAGAAAATTGTCAAGTGTTATAGTAATTATGATTCCAGGGACGTAAATCCCCCACACATGCAGAAACAGACCAAATGTTTTAAGGATTTTGATCCTAGAGACATATGTCCACCACACATGCGGAAAATGGTTAAGTATTATAGGGATTTTGATCCCATGGAGGTAATCCCCCCACAAATGTGAAAAAAAAGTCAATTGCTCTAAGGTTTGTAATCTTAGGAACGTAAGCACCCCACACATGTGAAAAATGGGCAATTGCTCTGAGGATTCTGATTCCAGGGACGTAAGTTCCACACACAAGTGGAAAAGTGCCATAGAGATTCTGGCTCTAGGAATGTAAGTCCCCTATATATGCGAAAAAGGGATAGGTATTCCAGGGATCCTAATCCTAAAGATGTAAGTCCCTCACACATGTGGACTTTGTAAGTTGAGAGTTCCTTCCTGTTGCTATTCTTTATTTTGATGGATTGTCTATTGGGTCTTTTGTGATAGCCTTGTTCTTTTGTTGTTTTTCCTAGTCTAAATATGCAAAAGAATCGTCTAGCTCTATTAATTCCTTATCAAGACTATGGTTATTGAACCTACATGAATGTCTTCTTCAACAATTGGCTTTTTAGAGTTTAAACTCCATGTTGTTGATGACTCTGAATATTCAAGCAAGATTCATTCATCACTTATGGAATCAAACCTTACTAGATCTCCTTGCTGTTGAGAATTAAAAATTGAATACCAAAAAGATTAGAGATAAAACATGTTGAGTTTTCTATCTTTCCACAATTCATAATGAGTTTTTTTTATTAAGGGTATGTAAATTTTGTTATGTAAATAAAAAGTTGTGTTAATTGTCTTTGCGCATAAGTATTCAAGAGTAGTGTTTGCATTAAGCATCATTCAAGCCTTTTCTTGTAAAGAATAGTTTTTTCCATCTATAATATCATTTTTCTTAAGTGTTCCTGGAGTTGATAAATTATAGTTAATACCATGGTATTTGCAAAAGACTCAAAAGTGTTCATTTTCTAATTCTCATCCATGATCATTTCTGATTGAAACATTTGATACACATTTTTAATTTTGAACATGTTTATAGAATTTTCAAAATATTTGTTTGAAATCCTAATTTTTGTGATTTAAGAATTTACTCATGTTCATCTAGAGTAACCATCTACCATGACTCAATCGTATTATTTACCAAATATAGGTTTATTTCTAATGGGACCAAACAAATTCTAATGTATCAACTCAAGAGGTCTTTCTATAGAAAAGTCATTTCTTTTTTAAAATATGTTTTAACTTGCTTATCTTTTATACCCGCATCACAAAGAATATTATCTTTTATTTAATTATTAAACAACTTAAAAATATGATGAGAGTGGGGATTAAGTATATTTTATTTTATAATTATTATTTCTTATAATATGAGTTATACTGTAGCATATGTGAATTCTTTTATCTAAGAATAAGAGTTATTTAGATTTAAATTTTTTATATTATTATTAATTCAAACAAACATTCTAAGAATAAAATATTGTTACAATCTAATGATTTGAGTCATTGATACGTTTTTCTATATTATTCATTTGGATCTCATTCTTGTTTAAGTTATCTTTGCAAAAGAAAGGTTTGCAAAAAGTTTTTTTAAAATGGGATTAATCTAGGGATGATAATGCAGGGCCTACAAAATGTAAGACGGGTTGGCCTGTGTCACTTAAGTAATGTGAGCTAAATCTATTGATTCGTTCCGCATAAGGGATGACTCGTGAGCCTGTGGAGAAGCCTCCATAAGAAAATTAAAATTTCATTAAAAATAAAAATATTAATGTGTTTTGTTGATGAGAAGCAAAAGTTGGAGGAAGTAATTTTGTATTTTTTTATTAGTGTGTTTCTTCCTACACTCCATCAAATTTTTTTGTGCACCTCATCAATTTTGAAATTTAATTTCCATAACATAAAAGTCAATTATGGAAATTCAGAAGAAAAAAAAAATCTAGAATAACCTTTCAAGAATAGTTATTTTACCTTCTAGAATATAGAACAACTATTTTAACTTTCAAAATTCGATTTTTACAGTTAATGGAGTGCAAAACTTTTTTGAAAGGGTATAAAAAGAAACACCATCTTTATTATTATGAGACTAGCAAACTAACCCGACCAGTCCTGTACTTGACACATAGAATGTTAATTATGCAGGACGAGCTTAAACATATCAATCGTCCAAAATAGTGAGTTTGTCTTACACGACTAACTTGTACTATCTATCTCGTATTTTCATCCATGGAAGTACTTATAGGATTTTTATTTGTATGTTTCTTTTGCAATTAATTAAGTATAAACTAAACTAATATTTAATTTCAAGTTATGGTTGAGTTAGAAAATTCATTAATAAATGAATAATTGATTATTTTAAATGAATAATAATTATCTAATAGGATAATTAATTATTGTATCATATATTTATTAACATACAGAGTTTTTTATAATAACTTTTTAATCCATCATTAGAGTCCAATTTTATTTTATTTTATTTAAGCGAATATTTGTTTAGTAGTTTTTTAATCTGAGTTTAAGTAAAGTCTCTCCTAACATGTATTACTTATTATTAATGCATTTTAGATATAACTTTTGAATTTATTGAAATAAAATTAAAAATATATATACTTATACAAAATTATATAAAAGTTATATTTTTCATTTTCTTTTTCCATGAATAAAGTTATTCATAACAATGATAAGGAACCTCGGTGGCCACTTTTACTTTACGTAGCAGCGTGACCAATTGCCCTTTGAGAACCCTTCGTTCTGCACTACAACACAATTAGATTCCAGAACACACCAAAAAGGAGACACTGCACTGATAGTATTTTATCTCTACAAAATTCAATCTTTTTAAATTAAAATGAATTTATAAAATCTATCTCGTGTAACTTTTTTAAAAAATATTTATAAATTATAAAAATCACAATTTAATTTATTAAAAACTGATTTCTTAAAACAAAAATTCTTTCAAAAGTTTTATAGAGAAAATTGAATAAATTTATTTGACGCACTATATAATAAAAATAATTATTTTTTTAAAATAAAATAATAATTTATTTAAATGAGAAGTGAATGAAATAAGTTATAATTGGTTGAGAAACTTAACCTCCACAAACATCACTTCAAAGTCTGCATGCAAGAAAGTATCCACAAATCCAATGCATTATCCCCACCACGGAAGCCCCTGGTTCCACTAAACCACCATTTTTTTTCTTGAGTAAGCCCAAGCCAGTACTTTTTCTTTTTAAGTTTTATATTAGAATGCAAGATTGAAAAGGTTATAATCAACTAAGGTGGCTTTTATTATAGAATTTTTTTATTCACACTTTTACAAGTCAGATTCTTTGAGGTTAAGACTTCAGAAAATTTATGAAATATGTTCTTACGGAAAACGTCATTCGTGTAAGGTGAAATTTTAAGATATTTAATAAATAATAATAATAATAATAATGACAGTTATAAAAATTTCTAAGTCACCATCAGGTTCCACTAAATTAGAGATCATACGTTAATAACTAATATTTGACTCATCACAATTTGAGTTCATGAACTCAAATTGAACATTATAAATAAATTATTTATAAATGTGTAAAGTACGCTTTAATCAGTTTTATAAATATATACTATTTACAAAAAGTACTTACTTATCATGAGATATTACTTACTTGATCGTCACATCTTTACGTAGAGTACTTACTTGATCGTTGGAGTACTTTTTTTTATGTCAACTCTGATCGAGCACCAACAATAAAAGAAGGAGACTTAAAGGAATGAACGAGAAAACAACCAGCATATCAGCAATTGTACAATCAATCCTAAATATTATCTGAACTCACTTACCTGTACACGTATATTAAATAATCGACTTTTATCAGTCTTTCAAATTTCAATTGTTAGTGACTATCAAAAAAATATTCAGTAGAAGATTCTTTAAAAAATCTTGTATATGAGAATAAAAAACATAATAAAGTATTAATAATTAGGAATTAAGAGAATAAAAAATATAATAATAAAGTATTAAATAATGAGCGAGTACTTCTTATAAAATAAATATATTTTTATAAGTTTTTACCTCTTAATAAATAAGATAAAGATAAAATAAGATAAGAGATAAATATTATGTTATCATTTTATAAAAATTACCATATATTACTGGTAATAAGTTATTAAAAAGAGTTTAATTAATAATTGATGAATTAATATTTTACTAACCTTGTAGTGGGTAGGTAATATAAGTCTACAGAATTCGAAACTTGGGTGGTTGTTTTAGGTAGGCGAACGATTATTTCTCCATTTTTAGGATGAATAAGTTAATGTTGATTTATTATATTTAATTTAAATTAAGTTTTTGTAGATATTGAGATATTAGACAATTTAAGATTTCACTAAATAATCTTATGTATATAAACAGTTCATGAAATTTTGATAATAATAAAAATGATAAATTATAAAAAAAAATCATAATGATAAAAAATATAAATTAAAAAAAAAAACTAGAGTTTATAGAAATGAAAAACACTTAATAATGTATAACATTATAAAGCAACATATGTACATGATGGAAAAACCGCACGTGGAAACAACACACACAATCACGAATCAACTGCAGAAAAATAAACGACACAAGATTTAACGTGGTTCGGTCGCCAATGATCTCTTTAAATAGAGATAATAAAGGACACAATGATTAAGCTCACTCACTAAAACATGATGTCTACTCAGCTCAACTCAATAAGTCATATCTCCATACCCAACAATACACATATATAATAAAAAACTATATCAAAAAGATTACTACAAGTTTTTCCATATAATTTTTACTTGTACAAGTTTTTCATATAATTTTTACTTGTAAAGATACTTGAGTACTCAATTACTTCCCAGAGTTACCCTTCTCATACTTTCAAAATTGGAGAGCATGGCTTTGGATGAATCAATTTAGGGGAAATTAAATAATCAAATTCCTCATGCAAAACTTTTGAAGTTACTTCTTGTCATTTTTGAAATTGTAAAACAAAACAAAGAGAGTAAAATTATAATAGTTTGTATTAGATTCATGTAGCAAATGATAGAACACATGATTCTCCTATCATACTTTATTTAACCTGAATTAACTTATGATATCAAAACGAAAGTTTATAGCAAAGTAATCCAGGAAGCTACGATTAACATTGATGGTACTGCATTAATTTTCTTCATCCCAAAGTGTTTCAGTCAACTTTGATGGTCCACTGCTGAACATACTTTTCTGCTTGATCTCATCAATCTTTTTATAATCATCTTTTGTCAATGACCAATCAAATATCTCTATATTTTGCTTCATTCTCTCCTTGTTGTAGCTCTTAACCGCAGTAGTTACCCCTAACTCATACAACCATCTAAGAGATACCTAATAAACAGAAAGGACTATGTTAGTGTTGCCTCAATATATAATATATAAACATTTGTCAATGATAAGCAACAAATATACTTTACTATGTCATATATTTTCATGTTCTAGCTATTGTTTATCATTTTACACCACTAACTCTATAAATTTACAAGTATAAGTATTCGAATTTGTGAATTTCATTAAACATAGATTATATGACACTTAAGTTATACAAGTTTTGTATGACTTTAGTTATCTCATTTTATATTAAAATCTTACAAATTATATACCACTTTCACTCTAAACCATACACCATATTTTCTTATAAAAAAAATCATCTAAAATCGTATTTTTTTAAAAAAAATATACTATTTTTGTGTAAAATAATTCTTTGTTTCTCTTTATAGAGGTGCATATTAAAAGACTTTTATGTCTAACTCAATCTCATGAAATCATTTTATAAATGTGAGGTTTGCACCCACTTATATACAATGAAATGTTTTAATCTCTAGTCGGTGTGGGATCTCCAACACACACTCATTACGTCGAGAGTGAGAGCTCGTGCGTGGAATAACATATTATGGATGATCCGATAACAACTCGATAACGGGTGGCATGATAAGCCAACAAATATTTGTCATAATAAACTTTAAATAGCTTTGATACCATATTATGAAGTCGATTTTAAGCCTAACTCATAAACATTTAAAGTTTGAAACATGATTAAATTATTTGTTTTTATATGTTTCATCAAAAGATGATTCAAATACTCGTTTGGCGATTGGAAATTTTGTGATCACTGGTTTGAGAAAGGAAGTTAAAGTAAAAATTGTTACCTGAGCAACAGATTTGCCATGAGCTTCTGCAATTTGCTTGAGCAATTCATTCTCCATCACTCCATTGGAACCCCACAAGGTTCCTACTGATCCCAAAGGACTGTATGCAGTTACAATTATACCCTCCTTTTGGCAGTATTCTCTCAACTTCTTTTGTTGCCAAGTAGGATTCAACTCAATCTGTTTCATGGTATTATCAATAATTCATTTTTATCTAAATTAAAAGATAAAAATAAGGAAATGATATAATGAGAATTTAATAAATTTATACAATTATTTTGACACTTTTTTTCTTTTTTACAATTACAAAAATTTATATTTTTAACAATCATATTATCTTTGAAAACAAGGTGTAATTGTGAAAACATGATTACAAATTTATGGGCTTACTTGATTGACAGAAGGAGGAATAGTAGCGAAAGAGAGTAAATTTTGCAGTTTTTTGCTACTAAAATTGCTAACTCCAATGAATTTTGTTAATCCTTGCTTTTGGCACTCCTCCATTGCTTGCCACACGCCCTTTAAGTCAAAGTATGCCATGGCCTCTTCAGGATAAGGGTATTCCTGCCAATTTCCCTCCTTCACAGCCATGGGCCAGTGAATCAAATAAAGATCCAAATATTCCAACTTCAAAGACCTGTATCAGTTTTGGGCCCCACAAAGCCCGTTAAGTCATTTTATTACTCAAAATTACACTATACCATTTTATCTATTACTAATTATAAATTATTAAAATTACAAAATCAAGAGAGAGAAAACATTAATACTATGTTTGAAAAAGACAAAAATAAATAAAACTAGTTTTTAAAAAGAAAATAAGTAAAAATAAAATAATTTGATATTAAATTTTTATGTTATATGGTATTTTGAGAAAAGAAAGAAGTAAATATTATTATCATTACTATTTATTTCATTAATGTTTTATTTATTAGTATTATTGTAAGAATGTAAGAATACTGTGGGGGGCCATAAGAGTACTCCTCAAAATTCATGAATCCCTCTACCTATCTCTATCTATTAATTAGTGGATATTACATATTTAATTTTATTGATAGTAATATATTGAAAACTAATATTACTTATAGAACCACTTATTAATTGTTTATCAAAATATTATTGATCAATTCAAATCTTATTATATCTGCATAGATATAGACATATAGGTGGGTTTGTTTCCACTTACTTTTAGGGGGGGAAAGGTACTTATTTTAATAGAAATAATAATTATCGTAATTATATATATATATATATATATATATATATTTAAAAAATAATTAAGTAAAAAGTTAAAAATAACTAAAAAATTACTTATATTTTCGTAAATTACTCTAAACTACTTATCCCAACAATGGGATACTAATACAATAAATAATGAAAGAAAAAAATACTTTTTATAATTATAACCCAACACAAACAATTTCCACTTATATAAAACTCGATAAATAAATTACCTTTTTTTAAAGCACTGTCTAAACAGACTAACCCACAATTATATATATATATATATATATATATATATATATATGTATGTATATATCAGCAACCCATAATTATATATAATGGTCACTCACATTTAATTTTCCTTTTTTTTTAATTTTTTTTCGAGCCTCGTGTATAATTAAGCAAATGCATATACGTCTAAATAAGAAAAATGTTAGTAAAAGACTTTTTAAAATACTCTTTCAGACACTTTTTTAATTTTTAGTCAAATTTATTGGAAATTAAAATTTTTAGTAAATTACATTTTTTATTTACAATATAATGAAAATAAAGGAAAAAATAATGAGAAAGTTTATCATTTTCAAATATCAAGGCAGGAGTGTTATATATACTGAGTCATAAAATTAATTTTAGGTTTTATAAGATTTCTTTATATGTGAATATGACACAAAAAAATAAGATCAAGAATCTTAAAGTAGACCATGAATTTTAAAAATTAAAAAAAAAATTAGTATTGAAAATATGTATTTTTACCAACAATAAAATAAAAATATGAATCTTAGAAAACATTTACATTAAAATAAAAATTATAATAAAATTCTTAAATATGATGTGACACAGTAAAACCTATATAACTTAAATTAAAATATCTTAAAATGACTCATAATTTAAAATTTCCAAATTACTAGACTTAATCATTAAAGAAAAGGTAAGATCCATCCAAAACTTGATTTTTAATAAATTTCAATGAATCACAAAAAAATTATTGTTGAAATACATGTGACAGTTATAGCATAAGTAAAACTGATAATGTTCCACAAAATCATTTTGAATATGCGTGTGTAGATGTAGAAGGGTTTATGAGTTGTGCACTTACTGAAGTGATTTGTGGATAGCAGGAAGAACAAGATGAGGAAAGTTACTGGTGCACCAGAGTTTGGAAGTGATGAAGAGTTCATCTCTGGAGGCTATGAGGCCAAGTTGAAGTGCTTCAGCTATGGCTTCTCCAAGGGGTTCCTCAGAGCCATATACTGAAGCAGTATCAAAGTGTCTGTAACCTACTTTGATAGCTTCTAACACTGCCTCTTTGGTGGAAGATGTTGAAGAAGTGCCCAATCCTATCACAGGCATTTTGGGATGGTTGGAAGAGAATTGGAGCACCACCTCAGGGATCTTTGATGAAGACATCTTTTTTCTCTCACAATGCAATTCTTCAATATCTGTTTAGATCAATTGCATATCCCTTGTAGAACAACCAACCCTGCATCTCCTTTTATAGATATCAACTTAGTTTCAATAATTGAAAACTAATTATGCCATTGCATTAAATATTAATTAAATGCACAAATTAATACTATTTAATATAACTCATCATTTTTGTTTAACTGACAAATTTACATTTAATATATATAATAATTCTTTAAAAAATCATTAAATACTCATTAAATAATTACTAAATTTAGAGATAAAATATAATTAGTCTAAATTAGATAATGTTGTAGTGAAACAAATTATTGATATCTAAAGTTGTTTCTATTATCAATAAGAATTTATAAAAAAAAAAATTAAATTGATATTTAAAGTAACTACCAAGCTCTGAAATTTTGGTAGCTAGTTTTAGATATCAATTTAGAAACTAGTTTATTTAAATTTTTATTAATGATAAAAACTAATTATATATCAATAACTTTTATAGTTTATAAAATGTCTTTAATTTAGATTATATCATGACTAATTATTTTGGTTTCTAAAATTAATTTTTATTTAATAATGTTTTTGTATTAAATATTCAAATGATGATTGAAAATCATGAAATAGAAACCAATTTTAGTGACAAAAAATAATTAGTTACTATAGTGACTAAATTAAAGATAATTTTATAAACTAAAAAAATTGTTAGTTTCTAAATTAATTTCTATTATTGTTAAATAGTTTATAGATTGGTAGTAAAAACCTTGGTAGCTAATAACATACCAATTTAAAAACTATTTAACAATAATATAAACTACTTTAGAAACCATTAATTTTTTTAGTCTCTAAAATGGTCCCTAATCTAATCACTATAGCAACTAATTAGTTTTTGTCTCTAAAATTGGTTTTTATTTCATGATTTTCTTGTAGTGTTCTATTATGTGTATACATTATACATATTCTCAATTTTATTCTTTATAATTTAAAAATATCACAAAATTTAGAATTTGAAAAAAAAAATACTAAAAAACACAATTTTTAAATTTAAAACTAAAAATTTGAATTTGAAAATTAGATTTTTGAATTTTAAACTAAAAATTTGAATTTGAAAAACAACTAGAAAACACAACTTTTGAACATAAAGGATAAAAATGAGAATGAAAACACATTTCTCACACCATCTGTCCATTCTTTTGTTGAAATCCTAAGAATATGAAACAAACACCATCACTAAGAATCTTTCATTCTCTTCTTCTATGTTTTCTTTAGTCTTTTTCTTCTTCTATGTTTTCTTTAGTCTTTTTCTTCTTTTATGTTTTTTCTTTTTGTCTTTTTCTTTTACATATGGGAAATATAATGGAGACCAGTTGAATGAAGATCTAAACACACAAAACATTTATACTTTTTCCTATAACATGCAATTGTCAATATACATAAATTTTATTTTACAATTTATTGATAATTGACATTCATTTGTAAACAATGGAACACTCATAAGGATGATCAATCACTCGAATTGATTAAGTCAATTGATAATAATTTTACATAATGATGATGACAACGACATTTTTTATTCATATGGATCATATTCTTCCTTTTAAATTCATTGTTTGCAAATTTATTTCATTGGTGGGACTACACAATAACAACATATAAAACTCAATTTTCAAATTTGGTAAAAAAGGAATTACTCTCTCAAAAGATAAATAGGTTATATATATATATATATATATATATATATATATATATATATAATATACACTTTCTAAATTCTTTTAATTAATCAAATTTACATATAATATTGCATGTATTCCAATTCATTGTTGAATTTAGTCTAACTCGTTGTTTTCGTATTATTAGGATAAAAAAAAATTCATATCAACTCATAGTTGTTATAATAACACTACAAAATAACAACCAAATTTAGAGACCAAAAATACTTAGTCACTATTTTGACTAAATTAGAAATTATTTTATAGACTAAAAAATTACTAGTATCTAAAGTGGTTTCTATTATTAATAAAAATTTATAAAATAATTTCTAAATTAGTATCTAACCATTAACTACCAATGTTTTAACTACTTACTACTTTATATTCTAAATTAGTCTCTATTTGTTTTTTATAGACTAATTTAGAAACTAAAATATTAGTTACTAAAACCTTGGTAGCTATTTTATATACCAATTAAAAAATCATTTTATAAATTTTTATTAATAATAGAAACTATTTTAGATACTAATATTTTTTTAGTTTAAAGATGGTTTTTGTCTTAGTTAAATAGCAACTAATTATTTAGGTCTCGAAAATTAGTTTCCGCATAATGATTTTCTTGTAGTGTAATCATCTTCTTGCAAAACAAAATATTTGTATTTATGAAGTTGTTATAATTTCTTTATTCAATCGTTTAGTATATATTATATAGTATTAATGTGTCACAAATACATTAAAACTTTAATAAATTAATGATGATGTGTCTTACACCAAAGTAAGAAAACTCCTTTAAAGATAAATTATGTTTTCTATTTAAATAATATAAATTTGGGTATAATAATAATAATCTTATTGCAAAACAAAATATACGCATTTTATGATCTTATAATTTATTTATTCAATCTTTTAATATATATTATATAGTATTAATGTGTCATAAATGTATTACATTAGTGGCTTTTGATGTAGTCTTTTAAATCTCAAGAGAGTAGGATGATGTGTTTTACACAGAGTTAATTGAAAGATAAATTATATTTTCTACTTAAATAATATAAAAATTATTAAATTATTGTTGTAATTTAATAAATATAAGTATATTTTTTTTTAAAAAGTTGTTTCTTATGAATAGTAGGAAGTAAAACACATCATGAATACTAATCTTTATTTGATCTCTTAGTTAAAAAAAATTACAAATTAATATTTTATTATTTAGAATGATATTTGTAAAGTTATCCTATATTAATTAATTATCAAATTATCATATATTAATTAATTATAAATTTATAGCGTAATAATATTATATCAAAATATTTAACAAATGTGGATACACATGTGCAAAATATTTATTATGATTATATTTATTTTTATTATTTTTTGTTTACATGTGATATACTTAATTTTATTTTAATGAGGATTTGATCTCAAGATATCATAAATATTTATAAAATATTTTCTTTTCTTATTTTTTTTGTTTTAGTTTGTTTTATAAACATAATAAAACACTTAACACACAACACATATTATTTTAAAGAATAAAAATAATTAGTTAATTAAATTAGATATTATTTTTAAGCTAAAAAATATTAATATTTAAAGTAATTTCTATTATTAGTAATATTTATAAACTAATGTCTAAATTGTTATATAAAATTGTATTAAGATTAAAGTACAAATTTTCTTATTTACAAAAATTGAAATTATAATATGAAAGAATTTGATATATGTATGTATTTAATGTTACTGACGTATATTAGATTCAAAGTGTTATTTATTACATTATTAAATATAACACACACGTACACACACATATATATATATATATATATATATATATATATATATAATACTACTCTATTGTATTTAATGTTTATATTTAATGTCATTAATAGTAGTATTTGAAAAATTAAATAATATTACTTAGAATAATTAATATATATATTTAAGGCTATATTATTGTAAATTAAATATTATAATGTATTCTATTTATTAAGTATGATTTATAATTAATAATCTATATCATATTTAATGTTATGCTTAAATATATTTTTTTTAATTACCCATAAATTATTTGTCCAAATTCAATATTTAATAAATTATAAAATGCATCATATATGGTCCAAGCCATCTAGGCAGTAGATATAGAAAATTTAACATAACGATTAATTAAGAATTACATTAATCCCCTTAATCAGAACACGTTAAATCATTTGTACCACTAAGTTGATACAAGGTTAATCAATCATTTCGTACTAATCCAGACCTATCTTTGTGGAGATCCAATACGACCTTATAAATAGGTTGACATGGGATAGGTAAATGCTACTTTTTAATAACATTTATCACTCTTAACTATTAAAGCTTACTTGAGCATTGGAGAACATTTTACAGGTACATCCTGCCATCCTGGAAGATAATCAAGAAAAGGACGACGAGAACATCCTGAAAGGAGTGTATGATAAATCCAGGACTTGAGAGGAAATCTTCTCGACCCATATAAGAAAAATTGACGTTCACCATTGGACTAAGGACACCATTGAAGAAATCTATCATATCGACGAGAAACATGACAAATAAGCACAAAGATCAGTAGACACACGGTCAACCGAGACAGAGCATATAGCGTTGCTTTCAGAGCTGAAACAAAACAGTGTAGAGGAGAGTAACACCTTAAAATAAGGGATACAAGGAGATGGGAAAAAAGGTTTAGGGAAGAAACTCATGTAAAGTTATACATTCCAGTAAGGTTTAAGGAAGAAACCCAGGTAAAGTTTCACTTTTCTGACTATTTAAAATTTAACATTTTTATTGTCTTTAGTGTAACTTTTTGTGGATAAAAGTCTAACTGATTATGCATCTAATCACAGTCACAGTCAACTTTAATTTGTAATTAACAACTTTTTCTTTAGTACTCTTTAATGATTATTATTAAAGTTTTCTTTGAAAATAAGACATTTTAAGTAATGATTGACAATTGTCGTCAAAAATAGAAAGAATAAGATAACAATTGTAATCACAACCTTCATAGTCTGTAATTTTTTTATATTGAAAAACTTTCAACAACAATTTTTATTTTATCCGTCGTTTATGCAGCATACAAGATGAACTATCAAAACAATAACTAACAAACTCATGGATTTGATTCCAATAATAAATTATTACTTAGTCATCTATATAAAATAAAACCGAAGTTGATTATTAAAGGGTGTTATGTTAAAACTTTACTCATTAGTTGAATAACTTATTCATACTAAAAATAAATAAATTGTATACATAGATATATAACAATATACTCAAGTTAGATATGATAATTAGATTTCCATTTTGATCCTTAAAAGCTCTAAACTTCATTGTGCATCTACTCTTTGAAAGCTGGTATTGTATCTATCAAACTTTATTATTTGTTAAAGTCAAAATGATTCGGTGAAAACGAATATTTGGATTTTTAAACTCAGAAAAAGTTAACAACGGTTAGAAGTTATATAAAGAATACTTGTAATTAGAATGATAGTATAAAAACTTGTTATAATATAAGAGATAGTAAATAATAGTTATTGTAATTATAGTATAAAACATTTACGGAAAGAACAACTGGGAGATTAATAAAAACAAATATAAAGATCATTTATCTATTATCTTCAATTATAATTATTGTAAACTTCTCAACTTTGATAATCTTTTTAAACGAGAAAGAATATTGACTATCACACTATGAAGAACACAAATATCACATGACAAAACATACAAAAAGAAAATAACACAAAATAAACCAAGAAAAGAATCTCTTTGCATAACTACAGAAATATCAATCAACTCACTACTTAGCTAGTTGCCATACACTCCTACCTACATATGTACTGAGATAAATTAACTCCTAATTAACAAAACAAAAACACAGCATGTCTGCAAAACTTTATTAACGACACAATATGAAACATTTCAGTTCTAGTGTACTTTATACTTCAGTTAAAACTGACTTAGAAAAACAACACAAAATCATATATTTTGAAATTTGTAACTCCCCAATGGCTATATTTGTCCGTACTTATATATGGTCTTCCGCTTAAATTAAGAAATTAACAACTTTTCACATCTTAATTTTAAATTACATTAATGTGAACCAAAGGTACATAGTTCCTGTAAAATTACAAAAAGAAAAATCAAATGATTAAGAATTGAGATCACAAGTAAACCAATAATATTGAGGTGATTTTGCCTAACAGGTACAGTGAGTACAATGTATGATTAACTGTAATTATAATTTTTGTCAGGCCACTCATCATTCCAGACAAGGATAATCAAGCAGCAGAATGAGCAAGATCAAGCTGAACTATCTAGCAACATAAATATTCAAATATAGATTATTTATGCACTGACAAATTGAACAATCACTATGTCAACGAAATTAAGTAAATCGAAACTACTGAAATACAATAAAATAAAATTTGACCCCTAATGGGACACTTTTCCAGAGAAACTTCGCACCTGATTAGCTAACCGGAAAATAATATCCGTAGCTTTATGGTAGGGACTTTTTCCTCAATAAACATAAAAAATCTCAATCAAAAATAAAATTTTACAGCTTAAGAAAAATACCTGGCAAATCTCCACTTTATAACATACTTTAATACAAAAATCTTTTACTCAAAAAGTGAGGATGTAGGGGTAATTTAAAGTAGCAAAGGAAGACAGGTTCGTCCAGTTACAGAATCATATTGACTCACTTGAGCAGACTCTGGCAGGCCTTAATATCAGATGTTTGTAAATCCAACACTGCTTGTCCGGATGCAGAAGATTTAATGGCCCCTACCGCACTGTCAAATATTTCTCTCTGGAACATGTCATCTTCCACCTTCTTGAGAATCTCTCTCGCCACCTTAAAATCTAATCCCCCAGCCAAAATTAGTTTCCCAATTATCATACCAAAATTACTAGGTGATTTAGGTAAATCTATGCCAATATCATCCAGCAGAGAACCGAATAACAAACAGCCGGCCTCTATATCTATAGCAGTAAGAATCTTCTTAATGTATAGATACTCCATGAGATTGGCTACAGGTTCAACACATGGTGGACTTTTATCAAGTGCAAGGCAAATGGCTTCCTTAACAACCTCAGGGTAAAAAGAAGGAGATTTCAATTCCTCCACACACTGTAATGCCTCATCCAAAAGCCGAACACTGAAATATTCTTGTAGAAGAGAGATAGTTTTGCGTCGAAGATCATCAGTATTCAATCCACCAGATGGTGCTTGTGACTTCCCAGAGGATACAGGAACAGGAGCAACTGTTTTATCAAGTGAAGAGAGCTGAGATACTGTCTCAGGACCTACACCAAAGTTTGCCGGTCGAGCAGAAAATGTAGCAGCTCCATGTACTAGGGCACTATTTCTTCCACTTACAATACCACTACTCCCTTGAGGTAGCAATTTTGAATTAAGGATTGTGGGCTTGGAAAGTAAAGGGCTGTTGGGTCCAGCAGCTTGAACACCTGAGAAGTCTCCTCTTGGCATAGATCTAGACTTAGGCATCTCCCAGTTGCTATTATCAAATCCAGGCATCCCAGGCATCTTTCTGCTCCCTGGCATTCCAGGCATCAGACCCCCTGTACCAGGTCGGGAAATAGGGAAACCCCCGGGGCTGAAATTTCCATGAACACCACCACGGGCATTTCTCATACTTGCAGTGGCACCTGGTCGCAAACCAAGATTCTTTTCTGCCTCTGAATGAATTTCAGTAATGGTTTTGGCTTTGATCTACACAAGTCGGCACTAAAACTTAATAACAAGGCACTAAACACAAAGATATTGAGTCAGAATATAAAAAATCACAAAAAATTACCTCTTCCCGTCTAGGAACCCAATTACTAGCACGTAAGTCTAGAACATCTCGAATCATGAACCTAAGCCGGGGTACAAGTTGTAGATTTGAGCTCAATTCTTTCAATTGACTAAAGTACATATCATTTATACGCCGCGATTTAGGACTTTCATCAAGTTGCTTGCCAATAGTATTGAAAAACTGACATATGGCTTCCACATTTTCCTCAACAGGACAAGACTTGCTGTCTGGGGTTCCTAAAAGCTCCTGCTCAAAGTAAAAAGCATACAAGTAAGTGGATATTTATGAACCAACACTAACATTAGTTAGTGACAGTAGACATCTCAAGTTCTTCAAACCTGAACAATGTGATGGACAATCTTTTCAGGAACCATCTTCTGCTTCAATAGCTCACCAATTAAACGAATATTTCCAAGAGTCCGAAGCTTGAGCAGTCTTTCCTTGTCCATACGCTCCGTCTCCTGCTCAGGGACAGCCATCCTTTTTAGTTCCACACCTTCAAATGCCTCCTGGCAATTATTCAATAATACTCTCTTAAAGGTGATTTCCTTCCCATCGGGTTCCCCAGATGGGAATGGAGGCAGTTTTTCATTCAGATCAGAACACAGAAGAGCATACATTGGGCAAAATGTTGGTTCTAGAACAGCCTTGTCAAATATAAGTGAAATGACATCCTGCACTCACAAAGCAAAGCGAGTAAATTTAGAACAAGAATGTGAACAGATATAGATTAACAGCGGCAATTTAAAAGTGACGACCTTCAAGATGTCAGCAGAGGTAATGCCAGAATCAATTAACTGACCCTTCAGGACATCAAATTTCTCAGGAGTTAACTTATTCAGTATTCTGCATAAAATAAGACAACATATAAGTAGCCAGAACCATCCAATTGAAAATATGTATAAATAGAAGGAGCTATCCTATTATTGTATATAAATAGCAGAAGCAACACAGGTCCAAAGACCATTAATAGAGTATAATGTGAAAAAGGCTTAAAAACAGCTTCAGAAGTGGCTCATTAATTTATACAGGAAAGGTAGAATCTTTTGTAAACAAAACTGACTTATTTTTTTATTTTTTACTTTCATATTTAATAGTCAACACCCTCCAATTGTGCATGGCTGAAGCCATTTTACAACCTAGCAGCATCAAGGGCAATTACTACACGATACATGTACTACAGAAGCTAAGATTCAAGCACACATGGCAACCCAGAATCCTTTCCCGTAGCATGGCTAATGGGACTCACACCTAACGGCAATTCACAACTCCAAAAATTTACCCTTTCACAGTCTTTAAGACACGATCCTTTTCAGATAGACTTCCCCTTCTGGCTGACCAAGGAACCTCAGCCTTGGTTAGTGTAGGAGTAGGTCCTCCCTGAATAAATAGACAGCAGATTAAAAATAATACAAATTCATCACGTCAATCTAATAATAGGTAAACAGTCAAATAACAATGATATTAAGCAAAAATTCTTGTAATAGCATATGACAAATACTCTTAATCTATTAACCAAGTAATTCTGATAAGGCCAGCAGCATAACTCACTCATCATGAATTACTAGTCTAAGGGGAACGGGTAGACTTCAAAAGAACATACAAAAACATTTATTACTAAATAAAAATAACTCCCGTTTTTTAATAGTAGCTCAGCACAATATCTTCTAATAATTGTAATTTTTATAAGTGGTGTTGGGATCTCCATTGAAACAACCCAACTAACATTCATTTAGATCCATGCTAACACATGCTTCTTCAACTGGTTTGCATCATCTGCAGCCAACTAAAAAAACACACTACAACTACAAAATTGCAGTGGCCATTGATACATGGATAAAAGCAAATGAAGCTACATTGTAACGAACAAATTAAGAAAAGACAAGAAAAGCAAGAAAAATTTATTTACTAAGCCAACAACTTATCATGTATGTAAGTTAGCTATTTATGTGGTGATGACCGCATCACATGTCCAAGAGTAACATAGATAAAAACTAGAAAAAAAAAATCATGCAAATATTGGTCACAGGTTCATCAGGGAATACGTAGCAAAAAAAAATTATGATAATAAAAATATATATAAAGCAACAATAAGTGTATGTATAGCAATCACTCCTTTGGAAAAATCTCATCTCATTTATTTCTTTTGCTGTGAGCAAAACAAATAGTAAGACAGTTGTATAACATTTTCTTGTAAACTGATTTATTTCTTCCAATGCTTACCCCTTGGGTAGAAGACATTTGTGTCCTTGCAAACTGACTACTGTTATCTCTGAGGTTTTCCCAAGACCTCTCATCTGGGCTAGCAGGAAGTTGTCCAGAACGACCACGCCAATCACGATTATCTGTCTCGGGATACCGATTTTGTAGTTGATGAGGAGGCTGCACAATATTACATAACATAAATTGTAAAAATGAATACAGATAGATTTATAAAACAGATAATAATTAATTGCTACAGTCAAAAGAACAAATGTATCAGATCAGTAGTACAAGTACGTTTTCCACCAAAAAATAAATCAACTTTATTAATCAATTTACAAATGGGATGGAAGATGATTTATGGTTCTTAACAAAACTATAAAGAAGGCAGAGTAGATAGTTACATTGCTGTCAGCACGTCCTCCCCAACTTTGATTTTCACCAAAAAGTTCAGCTTCTATATCTTGCTTAATTTTCAGAATATCATCAGGGACGTCAACAATAACCTACAAAAGAAAATTTTCAACAAATTAGATAACAGTTAAAACATCAGTATTAGTTTAGATGCTTACACGAGTCACAAAAGAATACTGAACCATAATATTCAGAAGCAGATTTCTCTAGTATGGAGTGCAAAGGGGTAGAAATACCACGAAAAGAAAAATTTCGAGACTTAGGTAATATAGCCTTTTAATGCACCAAAACACAATCCCCCCCCCCCCAAAAAAAAAAAAAAAAAAACC
>Ga0123342_1000383_pt1 | contig 68112 bp, 22 predicted proteins | sample Turbeawhitnodule_FD_89960 | JGI IMG/M metagenome (GOLD analysis project Ga0123342, IMG submission 89960) | Root nodule microbial communities of legume samples collected from Mexico - Turtle bean Mexico white nodule | ecosystem: Host-associated > Plants > Roots > Nodule | place: Mexico: Nepantla... | reverse complement strand
TGTTAGATATCTCATATTTATGTAATGGGCTTAGCCCATATGTTTCTTTTTCCTATATAAACATAACCCTATGTGTTCAATATACACAAGGGATTTACCCTATTCTTTCTTTTCTTTTAATAAAATGTAAACATTTTTGTTGCACATTAGCAGATTATTTTTCAAAGATTCAAATGCTCTTTACCTGACAAAGTTAAGTTAGCTGGTTCTGAAGGATTTTAAAGTGAGGCAATGGAATTTGGAATTTTTTGCATCTGTCTGTTTCTGTCTTAATATGTGTTTATTAAATATGATTAGTCATTCTGTACATTAATAGTACACGTAATCTTGCAGAATATGTAAAGTCTGTTGAACATGTTATTGGATATCCTGTTGAATTATGTGGCGATTTAGACAATCAATGAATAGAACATGGTTTATAAATTCCACCAAGTGGTAACTTTTGACACTAGTGTCTCCCCAAAATTTTGACACGTCAAGTTTTCTTGTGCAATGTTGCCTAATAAATTATTCCAAAAATATTAAAAGTTTGAAATTCTATTATTGCTTGTTACAAACAATTCAAAATTTGAATTCATTAGTATCTTATTGTGAGAAAGAACTCATTAACATCTTATTACTTAATGTAGATCTAAATTTTAAATATTTTATAATTTTGACTTTATATCTTTCTGATGGAAATAATTCATTAATATATTAGTACACAATTCAAATTTTTAAATATCAAATTCTTTTCTTATATAACTCAGTGCATCACATGAATGCTAATCTAGTATGCAAATATGAGAAGCAACCAATTTTCCCATAGTATTACATGTCTATAAACTTCAATTCTGAGAAAATAGTATGTGCACTATTTTCATTTTTATTTAGGTATCATGTATCATGAAACTTGAAAGTATGGATCATATCTTGTGTGTAACTACTCGATAATATGCCTGTCACGCAGGAGAGTAAGACAGGCTGAACGGTATAATTGGGCAGCAACAAGGGGGGTGAATGAAGAAATGCTTATGGAGAATTTGCCAGAAGATTTGCAGAGAGACATAAGACGTCATCTCTTCAAATTTGTTAAGAAAGTATGTGCACCTATGTCTTAAATGAGTAATAACTGCTCTAATTTGTCATGCTTACACTTCAAGTGCATTTAAATTTTTAGGTTTAAATGTAAGGCAAGCATCATAATGTCAGTCACTGATTTATTTAAATTTTAGCTTTCATTAGGTCTCTACTTGTAAGCTGCTAGTTCTGGATAAAAGTTTAAATTGAAAGCCAGTTTAAAGGAAAAGTTTTATGCAACTTCATCATGAAACTAAAGCCATGAATACCAAAAGCCAAAGCATGTCATACAACCCTAAGTTCCTTATAATGATGGTTTTATTTTCTTTTAGATTGTGTACCAATTTGGATCAATAATCTGAGGATCTGAATTATCTGCAGATTCGGCTTTTTGCTCTGATGGATGAGCCTATATTAGATGCCATTTGTGAGAGACTAAGACAAAAGACACATATCAAAGGAAGTAGAATTCTAAGTCATGGTGGTCTGGTAGAAAAGATGGTATTCGTGGTGCGTGGCAAATTGGAGAGCATTGGAGAAGATGGAACCAGAATTCCTCTATCTGAAGGGGATGCTTGTGGTGAGGAACTTCTGACATGGTATCTTGAACATTCTTCTGTCAGCACAGGTATATCAATAAGCTATGACATAATCCATGTTAATATTTTAAAGTATACCAGAAGGAGTTGCAAAATCAACAAAAGAAACAGAATAGTTCAACAATTTGATCTCTCTTGCAGATGGTAGAAAAGTAAGGCTTCCAGGACAGAGACTAGTTAGCAACAGGACAGTAAGGTGCTTAACAAATGTGGAGTCATTTTCACTCTCTGCTTCAGACCTTGAAGAAGTCACAATTCTTTTCACAAGATTCTTGCGGAGTCCATGCGTTCAAGGAGCCATAAGGTCCATCAATCCCTTGTTTTTTTGTATCTATATGAATTTATGGCTCAACTTAATCTTCTAAACATTTCCTGACTAACAAAAATGAATATAACCAAACCAGTTATAATAATGCACATGTTTTATACTCACAAATCCCTCACACATAACATGTTAGTTCTGTTATAACACTTTCTGTCCTCTTCAATTTTTTCTTATTTTGCACCCAAGAAAATTTGTTTCAATTTAATTTGTGTACTTGTTAACTGATGATGTAGCTAACAAAGATTGGAAAACTGCCTTAATGTTTCCTGAAGAACACAGACTAGAATGAAAATTTTCCAATATAAGAAAGGACCTATAGAAAGTTTACAACTGAACACATTAAGGACTACATAACATAAGAACCAAAACAGGAAAAAAAGAGTTTAAGATGGCTAACCAAAACAATCTTGTAGAGTTAAAAAAGTTACTTAAACCACACATGTAGGAGGTAGTAACATCAAGCAAGTTTGTGATTTTCACCATAAAAGGTTCTATGTCTGTTTTCAAATCCATGACTTTCTTAATCATTTGATAATTGTCTTACATTAGATATGAGTCACCTTATTGGAGATCCCTTGCTGCAACCCGCATTCAAGTTGCATGGAGATACAGGAAGAAACGTCTAAGTCGTGCTAATTCCTCACCATCAGATTGAACATTGAGGTTTTGGGTTGCACTTTTATATTTGATTTCTTAGTTTTTATGATCTCCAACCCAATATTGTAGTTTCACTAGGTTGTTATCACATATAGGGCCCTCCATTTTTCATTAAAACAACAAAAGTGTAAGTTAATTTCACCTCCAAGTTTATTGTGTATACACTCAGTGCATTGTATTCTGAAAAAGAGAAATGTGTTACTCACAGATAGTTGATATAGCACATCCTCAATTTTGGACCCAAGAAAGAAAAGGTATTGATTGATATTTTTGTTGTTATAACAAGTTTGTATAAAAGCCTTTACATTGTTAACCAATTTATCTTATATGATAATTTATAATTGATAATAGAATACATGTTTTTGAAAAGTTATTCCGAAAAACATATTCTAGAATATATTATATACATTTTAGAAAGTTTATTCTGGAAATTCTTTCTGGAAAATGTTTCCGAAAATCCTGTTTTTTTCCAAAAAAACGTTTTCTGAAAATGAATTATGGAAAGGGGTGTTCCAGAAATTTCCAGAAAATATAATATTGAAGTCATTTTAAAAAGGGTAAAATTGTCTTTTAAGGAATTGATAGGTGCAGGAAGTGTTTCGATAGGGTGCAGGAAGAAACACCCTCCATTAATTTTTGTTTGTCACCATTGTTACCAATTTTCATGTAGCTTATTTAAGGGGTGTTAGCAATAGGTTTTCTAACACATTATTTTTACCTTTTCTTTTTATATTGATTTTTTTAAACTAAGAAATCATAATCTTTAAATATGATATGAGATCCAAAATTTTGATGGTGACTTATGGGATGATTTGTTTACTTAATGCTAGCAAAATATTCTATAATGCATTATTTTTAATTGGGTATTTTTTTAAACTACAAAATCATGAGAGAATTGTTAAATTGGATGAGGGCAAATTCTCCCACCTCCATATACCTTTTCGGTCACTTTTATATTAATTTATATTAATTGTGAAAAGTCGGATTTAACTTTTTAATAATCCTAAATAAAATATAACTTTACATTTTTAAATAACATTGTTCTTCTAACTATAACCCTTTCACTTTTTGTCTAGCCATAATGTTTTTTAGAACAATTTTATCATTTGAGTGTGAGATAGCGTTGACTAAAACTAAAAAATTGGTAGTATTTAATGTTTCCTAACATAAAGATAATTTTTTAAGTTTTCTACTTATTTTTTAATATTGTTAGAGATTTGTGTTACAATTCAAAAGAAATATCTTTTAGATTGTAAAAGGTGGGAGATTTTTTAATTTGTGATAAAATCCACAAGATAATGTTTTTAATAAATTTTAATCAATAAAAAAATTTGTTTAGACCTATATTATAATATATTCCTAACTCTTTCTTGTTTACATATTTATTTCAAAATTAAATAGTATCACACATGCATTCACCTGATTAAATAACAAACATTAATAATTAAAGCTAAAATTGGTATAGGAAGGAAATGGAAATAAAACAAAACAAAAAAATATATATTTTTTTTAAAAAATTGTAATTTTATAACGTAACTTGTGTAAGTGATCCAGGCATTAGCTGATACAGTTTCCATTCGGTCAGGCATTGACCAAAAAGTTAGATTAAAATTTCATATTTTTTTACTAAGTTAATTATAGTTAAGGGATAAACAACATTAACAAGTACCAAAGATTTAAAGTAACAAAAAAAGTTTATAGTAACTAAAATAAAACAGGATAGTATTTGCAGGGTTTTAAAAAGTATTTAAGTTAATTATTCTATATTAATTTTACATCGTGTAAAAATAGGAAAAAAGAATAATAGTAAGTTTTTAAATCACATATAATTTTAATATATTAATTCTAAAAGGATATTTTTTTTTTAATTTTCGTTAGAGATAAAATATATGTGATTTAAAAATATTTTATAATAATTTAATATTATAAGTTTTGGGTAAAATATAATTATTTAAAATAAAAACAATATTAAAAGCAAAATAATAAATGAAAAAGGTAAAAATAATATATATATATGTAATTGTATTATTTATATTAAATAATTAGTATATTACTTGATTAGATTACATGCCTTAAAATATAATCATCTGTAAAATATTATATTAAAATAATTAGTATATTAATTGAGTAGATTATATTAAAATATTATAATAAATTTAATTTTTTTTAATAAAGGCCTTATTTTTATCTTCTGTAAATGCAAACACTAGTGTAATTTACTTGAAAATAAATGAAGAAAAATAAATAATATTTCATTAAAAACTTAAGAGAATTAATAAAGTGACAACAACTGTGTCAGTTACCAACATCAACTGAAACAACCACCCTTTGCTCCAAAGTAGATAATGTTCTGTTCTTCTATGTTACTTCCATCAAATCCTTAGACAGAACAAAACAAAGTTAGACAAATAGAAAAATGGTGAAGTGAAGCAAAGGCTTTTATATTGTGTTTTTAAATTCAAAACAATTCACACTAATGCTGCAAGTTTGAACAGATCATGTCACAGTCAGCATTCCAACTCCCTTTCATTATCCCTCACAATCTCATGTCAGAACTGACATTTTGACATTTTCAAACTCTTCAACCCTCATCTCCAATGCAAGGGTTGCTATTTTACTTCATCAGAGTACCATTTATCATATCATTTGTAAGACTTTATCATAATTTTTTTTCCAAGAGTTTTACAAAATTCATGTTATGATATAATCTTTTATTCACTCTTCAAGTTTTCAAAACTTAAAAAAATATTTTTTTATTCATTTGACTCAACGTGTTATTGAATATCTAAAACCTTAAATTTTATGGTATATTAATATCCACTGTCTTATAAAATTTAGGTGTTGTTGACTTTGAAAAATGCATGCTGTAATGTAAACTTGACGGGATCAAGGTGTTGGCTTTTCACTTAGAAAGCTTCAAACTGGTATTACCACTGTTTTTGGCTGCACCTTTGTTGTTTTACTTGGTTATTTTTTGTTTAAACATCACCTTGTTGCTATTACACAGTTTTTATGCATGTAATGGCATGAGGTCAATGGATGTTTGGTTGGTTTCTGCCAAGCTTCAGAGGATTTTGCAGAGTAGGATTCTATTCTACTGTAAGGGGCAGACAAACATTAAGACAGTATTTTGATTTTAGAATTAAGTATTCTTAACATTCTCAAACATTTTAGATTGATAAATTTTTGTTCTGTAGTTTTTTATTAGGCCAGTTCATCATCAGGAAAAAATGTCAGCAGTAAATTTTGAGAAATGGTTCAAGAAACTTAGTTCCCTTATGTTGCTTTAAAGTCTATCTGTCTTTATCACAGTTGTATAGTATTTGGCTTTCTGAAACTGAAGTAGTTACAGAATGTTTTATAATCTATATTCTCTTTAAAGTTTCAAGCTGAATTCTATTATCAGATTTTAAAATTGTTATTGTTAATGATACATATTCTGAATGCAAAAAAAGTTTCAGAATTGTCAAGGAAGCATGGCTAATTTTGAAAACGGTGAGCAGCAGAAGATACCAGAAGAAACAGATGCACAACCATATCATGAAACTTTGCATCCTAAATTCCAAAAGATTTTATCCAGGAAACAAAGTGCATCAGTTTCTATTCCCATGGAGTCATATGAGAGAGAAACTAGTCTCGTGGGAGATAGTGGTTCATTATATTCTACACCAGAAATTGATAATCTTATGCAGCATAGTATAGTAGTAACAGGAAACAAAACAGAGGAGATCAAGATAGATGAATTTTCTACTTTCGACAGCACGGTTTCAAAGTACTGGAATAAAAGCTATGATAGCATAAATGAACATTTACTGAGATCTGGGAAACTGGGAGTTTGTAATGATCCTTATTGTACTACTTGTCCTACTTACTTCAAGTCTTCTCAGATAAGAAATCCAAAAGCTTGTAATATACCTGATCCCAAGGTGTCTGTCTTTCTTCCTATGATAAATTATTGTTTCAATTGCCTTTGATTACATGGTACATAGTCAAACAATTTCTTCTAGATATTGGTGTTTGTGCTTTATATCTTACTTTTTACCTTTCTTTGTGTTCATTACAAAGAAAGCACTCTTTACACTCCACATATTCATTAGTATTATAATTTTAACAAAATTCTGAAGTTCTTCTGAGCATTTCATTCACTTTGCTGCTAAAGTTTACTGTTGTCTTTATCATTGTTCAATTTGAGAGTCAAGTATTGTCAACTTACAATTTTGTGATGGTTATGAATTCAAGTGAGTCGAAGTCTTACATTTAATATAAATGAAAAGGTTTAGTAAGATATAAGGAAGAAAACCCATAAAAATCATTGTTTTCTGGTTGAAGGTGGTGTCGATCCTTTATGTGAGTGTAGCTTATTTTTCACTGGTTTTTGAATCTATCTGGTGAATCTAATTCTCATTTTCCTAAGGCACTTATAAGCTTTTCTTTATCATTACACTTTATCTTATTGTGACCTTTTTCATTTGCCTTTGTAGACATTTATCATTTGCTATCACTTTCTCATTACCAATTATACTTCAGTTTTCAATGTTTACAGTTTCAGAATGCTGGTTATGGGGATGCCAAAGGATTCACTAGAAAACTTTTTTCTCTATGTTCATCTTTTGTTCCTGGAGTTATGAATCCTCACTCTAAATTCATACAACAGTGGAACAAGGTTCTTGCCAGTTTTTGCTTGATTGCAATTTTTGTGGATCCATTATTTTTCTTCTTATTCTATGTTCGGCAGGTATAACTTATATAGTTATTTTCCTTTTATTTAATTACACAAATTTTGTAAGTTCTAATGAAATATCTTTTCCTGCAACTGTGAAATTTAAATTTGCATTTCTCGGATGCAGGATCATAATTGTATAGTTATCAATTGGAAATTGACAAAAGCACTTGTTATAGTTAGAAGCATGAATGACTTCATATATTTCCTTCACATTCTTCTCCAGGTAACATCCCAATAACAATCATTTTAGAAGTTCCCCCTCCCATTCTCCATTCTCTAACTTTTTCATATCCATATATTCATAGAACAACAGTTTTTTAGTTTAAAAAACATTGTCTATCAGTAGATGTCATTGACTTTGCACTAATGAATATTCTGATAAATGTGTCAGAAGAGTTTTCTAGCGCTAATCTAACAGGCTTTAGGCTAGTAAAAGCCAACTCAAAGGATAACTGTAATATTCAAGGGAATTTTTGCTCTTGCTTTCTGCAAGTATGTCTGAAATCTTGTTTAGTTACCCATCACTCTCATTACAGCCACCCTCAATTTGAAACAATTATGAATCTATAAATTGCAGATGTTCTTCCAATGTACAAGTACAGTATTTATTTATTTTGTCAACCTACTTATAAAGAATGGACTGGAATAGAACTATTATATTAGGACTTTCTCAGTTTTTTACCAGGTATCACAGTAGTTATTAAGTTAGTTTGCTTCCTTTCCAAAATTTAAGGCTAAATAACTCTACCAAGTTGCTTTGTCACAGTTTAGGTTGGCTTTTGTTTCTCCTGAGTCGAGGGTGGTTGGTGCTGGAGATTTAGTTGATCATCCAAAGAAAATTGCACTTCATTACCTGAAGGGTTATTTTCTTATTGACTTGTTTGTTGTATTTCCTCTTCCTCAGGTAATTTCTTCCCATTTACATTCTTCCTTTAGGAATTTTTTTCTTCTTTCCACTGAGTTTTCTCCTTCGAACTTACTAATTAAGTTTCTAAATGTGTTAATCTCCCAATTCCTGATTATGAAATATGCAAGCCTAACAATTTGAACATGAATTCAATTCCTTTTTATATTTGCTCTCGAATTCCTGGGCATTGTCAGTTTTGAAACTATACATTTTTTCAAGTTTCTTACTTGAGTATTTTGAGATATCAATTATTCAGTTATGATATGTTTCTTCTATAAGGCACACATGAGAAAACTTATATACTATGACAGAATCTACAGAAATTACTGCTAATTGTTAAAAACTTATAGCTATAACGTGCACACACTTGAACAACTTTTATCTCTCATAAAATTATCCAGATAATGTTATTGACTGTTCTACCAAAGTCCTTGAGGGAAGCAAACTATGCTAAGAATGTTCTGCGTGCAGCGATCCTAGTGCAGTATATTCCCAGATTATTCAGATTTCTGCCTATGCTGTTTGGTCAATCTCCAGCAGGATTCATATTTGAGTCAGCATGGGCAAATTTCATTATAAATCTTCTCATTTTCATGCTAGCTAGCCATGTTGTTGGCTCTACCTGGTACCTATTCGCTCTACAGGTGAATAAAAATGGCATTTATTTGATGCTTATTTCAAAAATACCAATTTTCTTCCTCACTAAAACTTCCTATGCACCGATGTTTTTTTACTAGTATCAGATACTAATTGTTTTCCTGCCATCCAATCCTGTTAAGAACAGAAATTGAAAGAGTAAAAAGTAGAACTTGATTGATTCATTTGAATGCACATTCCCATGTGCTTGTAGTATAACAATATACAGTGAGATTTCTAGGAAGGATGAACTGCTTTGTGAATATGATATTAGTATGTCCTCTTAAAGTAAATTTTTTCTTTGTAGATATGATTTTAGTCTTGGAAATCACAAATTTAATTATCAAAGTAGTTATGCTTCCTTGGATACTTTGAAGATGAGTGATTCAATCAGAATCAGGGATTTTAATTCAGTAAATGGAGGTTAACATTTAACTTGCTGAGGTTCTTCTTTTCTCTCTCTCCCTTCTTCCAGAGGGTTAATCAATGTTTTCGAAATGCGTGCCATAGTTCTAATATCCCTGGATGCCTGGCATTCATTGATTGTGGACATAGCCATGTTGGAGACAATCAACTTGGCTTATCATCAAACCAGTGGAACAATCATGCAGATGCTATTGCATGTTGGAATTCCTCTTCCAGTGGCTCTTTTGCTTATGGGATTTATAACAATGCTGTACCTCTTACTACACAAACAAACATGGTCACCAAATACATATATGCTCTATTTTGGGGATTACAGGTATGCACCTTTCTTTATTCAGCACTGGTATGCACTTTGTTCTTTATTGTTTTGTTCTTTTAGTAGTAATCTTGTACACAATATATAGAGTGGATCAAATGATACTGGTGAAAAATTTGATGCTCCTAGACCAACTCAATGTAGAAATTTTAAATGCATAAAAATGGTTTACTAACTCAATATCAAGTCATTTGTCAAGGTCCAACTAGTACCAACCAACACTCTTCAAACTAAAACTAGTGAATGCATATGAATGGTTTATTATGTCTAGTAATTATACCCCATTTGATCTTTATGCAGCAAATCAGTACTCTGGCTGGTAACCAAACACCAAGCGATTTTGTGTTTGAAGCCCTTTTTACTATGGCCATCATAGGATTGGGACTTTTGCTTTTTGCGCTTCTCATTGGAAACATACAGAACTTTCTTCAAGGTCTTGGACGGAGGTAGAACTTATCTAATACTGCAAGTTTTAAGCAAACTTTGATGGTCAAGTGCTAATGTGTTTGGTGTTGTAACATGCTTGATTTTTTTTTCCTTCCTTCTCTTCTATAGGAGGCTAGAAATGCAACATAGACGCGGTGATGTTGAGCAATGGATGAGTCATAGGCGCTTGCCAGAATACCTCAGAAGGTATATAACATTTTCCCATTTTTTCCATGAATCATGTCAACATTATCGATGGACTGTTTGTCTATTTCTTGATTCAAGTCATGGGTTGTTAAAAGTTAAACCAACTGAAAAACATCACAATTCTATGATATAGAGCGTCTATAGTCCAAAATTTCAGATAATGTGTGTCTACTTTTGTCATTTTATGTAGGTATTATGTCATATGAAATGATGGATGAAACGAATGTAAAAGTGATATAAAAGTTATGTTTGTCACACAGGAGAGTACGAGAGGCTGAACGGTATAGTTGGACTGCAACAAGAGGGGTGAATGAAGCAACACTAATGGAGAATTTTCCAGAAGACCTGCAAGTGGATATAAGACGCCATCTCTTCAAATTTGTTAAGAAAGTAAGCACCAGAATATCTGTGGCATAGATGACTAGTTATGCAACTTCCATTTTAAATTTTTGTTCTGCATAATCTGGTCTCTACTTGTAACCAACTATAATTGAATGCAAGTTTAAATATGAAGACAATTTTGAAGGAAAAACACTATGCATCCTCACCATGAATCTATGTATTAAGGCCTAACTGTGTGAAACAATCATTGAAGTTTTTGAAGATGGTTTAGTTTACTTTACTACTCTACCAATTTCTAACCATGACATAAAATTCTTCAGGTTCGAATATTTTCTCTGATGGATGAACCTGTGTTAGACGCCATTTGTGCGAGACTAAGACAAACTACTTACATTAAAGGAAGTAGAATTTTGAGTGAAGGTAGTGTGGTAGAGAAGATGGTATTCGTGGTGCGTGGTAAATTGGAGAGCATTGGAGAAGATGGAACTAGAATTCCTTTATCTGAAGGTGATACTTGTGGTGAAGAACTCTTGACATGGTATCTAGAGCATTCTTCTGTCAGCGCAGGTACACCAATAACTTCTTTCTTTCTGGTTTTTCACCTGTATCCTCCTTCATAGACTCTTCTGTTGGAGACATGTTGTAGCACTACCTGATGCAGTGGTAATATGCTTATGACTGAACATTCTGAGTCAGAGGATCAGAAGTACACTACAAGAAAATTATCAAATAGAAGTCGATTTTAGAAAATAAAACATTAGTTGTTATATTAACGAAATTAGATACTACTTTAGAGACTAAAAAGATTATCCGTATCTAAATTAGTTTTCATCATTGATAAATAGTTTTTAAATTGGTATCTAATTAGCAACCAAGATTTTAACTATGAACTGGAGAATCTAAATAATTAGTATCTAAAACTTGCAAGAAAAAACTAATTTAGATACCAATAATTGTTTTAGTTTCTAAAATTTAGTCAATATATCAAATTTTCTAGTGGTGATAGTAGAGTTATAGCAGCTTAGTTCATGAATTTGATTACTTGTGCAGATGGCAGAAGAGTAAGGGTTCCAGGACAGAAGTTGCTTAGCAACAGGACAGTAAGATGCTTAACAAATGTGGAAGTACTTTCACTGCGAGCACAAAACCTTGAAGAAGTCACAATCCTTTTTACAAGATTCTTCCGCAGTTTGCGTGTTCAAGGAGCCTTAAGGTCACTCCCTTCTCCTCTATCTATACTTGTTGTCATTCACCATTCTCTTCTCAACTTATGACTTCAACAAAATCAAAGTTAACTAATGACAATAGGCAAAAACACAGCTTTAAACTCTTTAAACTCACAAAGAGATTGATATAGGAAAAGGGTAGTTAAGGATAATGGTTTATGTTCCTCTTCACTTAATTCATTACAACAAAATCATTAAATAAATACTAATTTTAAAAATAAAAATAATTAATTATTATATTAAGTAAATTAGATATTTATTCGGATTCTAAAAAAAATATCAATATCATAGTACACTATAAGAAAATGATAAAATAGAAATCAATTCTTAGAAACCAAAATAATTAGTTGCAATAGTAATTAAATTATAGATCATTTTAGAAACTAAAAAAAAATTAATTTCTAAATTAGTTTCTATTATTGTTAAATAGTTTCTAAATTGATATCTAATTTACAATCAATGTTTTTGCTACCAAATTTAGAAACTAAATAATTGGTACTTAAAACTTTGGTTGCTAATTAGATACCAATTTAGAAACTATTTAACAATAATATAAACTAATTTAGATTTTTTTTTTTTAGTTTCTAAAATGGTCTCTAATTTAGTTACTATTGCAACTAATTATTTTGGTTTCTAAAAATTGATTTCTATTTCATGATTTTCTTGTAGTGATGGTTTCTATTATTGACAATTAGTTTATAGATTTATATCTAATTAATTATCAAAGTTTTAGATACCAACCTTAAAATCTAAATAATTGGTAAATAAAACTTTGACCGTTAATTATATGTTAATTTAGAAATTGTTTAGAAATTAGTTTAAATACCAATAAGTAGTATCTAATTTAGTTTATGATAATTAATTATTTTTATCTTTAAAATTAGTTTATATTTAATAATGTTCGAGGAATTTTTTTCTTTTTAGAGAATATGTGTATTATTTTTTGAAGAAAAAAGAATATGTGTATTATATATTTTTCACTCTAGATGTGTTTGTTGAAACATATGATTGTTTTGAAATCCATGAGTAACATATGATTTGATAATTGTGTTATTTTAGGTATGAATCACCCTATTGGAGATCCCTTGCAGCAATCCGCATTCAAGTTGCATGGAGATACAGAAACAAACGACTAATAAATAAACATTCAGATTCTGAGTTCTTATATATTATATGAAGAACTGTGGGAAACTATAGAGATGTAAATAAATCATAAATAAGATAACATGACATTTGTTAGACTTAAGTAGTATTTAATATATATTAATAAAAAAATTATACAATACAATTGAAAAGGTTTAAGTAACATTTATTAAAAGAAATAGTCTTACTAACTTTAGTAAAAAAGTATCTTAATTAACATCGATTTCTAAGCTAGGCCAAAAATTAATTACAATTAACTTTAATCTAAAAGTTATTATGAACATCAGTAAAAAATATTAAATTAATAATGTTCCAACAAAAATCGAGTCAATAACAACATAATCAAAGATTAATCGAAAAGAAAGTATGAAGAAAAAAAAAAGATAAATACGAGAGAAGGTAAAAGAGTAAAACTTCATATAAAATTCGAAATGTATTTTAAATTTTCTATACATTGAATTACGTTTTTTAAACAAATTCATTCAAACATATGGTGGAATAAAATTGTCCCCATAAGGATGTCTAAAACCTTTGTGAATAAATTAAAAAATTATATAAAATATTTGTCCTATTTAAAAGGTGTTAAAAAAAAATTTTTAAATATAAAGATAACACGCATTTTCAATTTGTAAGTTTATTTTAATATTTGTAGTATATATTCTTCATTGTTTTATTGTAAGAAAAAAAAAATTGCTACAAGAGTATTCCTTCAGTTCTGTTGGCTCTATATTGGGGGTAAAACTTGGGTCAAGCTTTTTCGAAAAAAAAAAAACTTATAAAAAATGTATATTACCATGATACAATGAGTTTTTCTATTCTTTTGAAGTGTATTAATATTTTATATTATATACAAAAATTATTTTACCGTTTATTTCCATAATTATACTGAATTTTGATTATCTGAAATTTGGCAATAAATTGAGACATTAGAGAGAAACTTTAAAATCAGCTAGCAGATACTATTATTTCATTTGGTTGCTATTTATTGCTAGATGTCTTTCATTTTATTCATAAAGGGTAAGTTTGAAGTTTAGGATAAATTAGATATTATCAATTAAATTTTTATAGTTTATTAAGTATTTAAAAAAAATTAAATTTTTGAATTTAGTTATTGTTGTTTCCATTTTTATATTATTTTTTTTATAAAAATGTTTTCATTTTAAATATCACTATACAACTTGACATCTCAGCTAGGCTGACACCTCAAATAAGAACAATCATTTGTCTTGGGTGATTTCAATGTTATCTTATCTTGTTACCTTGCTAAGTTGTTTTTGCATATTATTTTGTCTCAATGTAATTTTATGGTTAGTATAACATGTGACTTTTATTGTTGAATGACGGTAAACGAAAACAAAAAGGAAAATAAAATGAAAACCTAAATACGATTTTGTGAGACTATATAACAAATGCAAGGTTAAACAAAAGAATAAGCATGAGATTTGAATTGTGCGTGAAGGACATTCAATAGTGAGACGTATTTGTGGGACATTCAATAAACAAGTGTCTTTCATTGTTTTGGTTAAAAACCACAAAGAACAACTTGTTTGGATGAGATTTAAAAGGAAGTGAAAATGAAAACGTGTTGGATGAGGGTAAACGAAAATAAAAAAGAAAAGTAAAACGAAAATCTAAATACAATATTGGGAGACTTGCGAAGCAAGAGTGAGGTTGGAGTTGCTTGTGAAGGTTGAGGAGGATAAAAATCTTACACAACCAACTTGCTTATATTTGGCCCTAACCCTTATTTTATAGTTATTGTTATGTTGTTCAACCACACGCTTGTTCTCTCAACATCGTATTTAGATTTTTGTTTTGCTTTCCTTTTCCTCTTTGTTACCTATATCCAACCATAAAAACTATCATTATGTTAACCACAAAACTATGTTGTCTAATATTAACAAAAAAAAATAACATATAAAAACAACTAAACAATATAATAAGATAACAATAACATCATCCAGTTAATAGAAAAACTAAACAATAAAAATTCAATTAAAAAATATATCATTTTTTAATACTCAATAAACCAAAATATTTAATAAAGACTCCATTCAAAATACTCAAATTTATTAAGGATTTGAAACTTAATTAAGCCATTTATAAATTATAATTTTGTGTTTTTTATACTTGATTCCTTTAAGAAATGTTAATAATTTTTGAAAAAAAATAAAATTATGAGAGAATATAATTTTTCAGTGTGAGGCACATAAGCAGTTTGAGTTCAAACATGTCCCATTCTCAGCTTTGCCTGATTGATGCGTGTTTATACTTGTTCTTCATACATCTCCATAATTACTAACTACACTCCCATACTAAAAGAAAAAATAATTAAAATACTCTCTCTGGCTGCACCATTATAGATGAAAAAGCTCGTTTTAAAAAGTATTATATATGGGCCATTGCTATTGAGACACCCCCATTTTACTCTTCACACTTTACTGCACTTATATGTATATTTAGTATTTTAAAAGAATAATTATGAAGAGAAAAGTATTTTATTTTTCTGATATTTCAAGGGATTTTATTAAAATCACAAACGTATATTTTAAATATACTTCATTAAATTAAAACTATATCTTGGAATCATAAAATCACAAATCTTGAAAATTATGATTTTTATTAATAACTACATTTGGTTTGATGTTGTTAAAAATATTTATAAATTTTTTATTTAAAATCATAAAATAATGTATTATATTTTCAATTAAAATCTTTAATGTATTGTAAAAAAATCAGTCCATAAAATAATTTTATTTAAGAATGTTGTGAAAAAAATATAAAAAGATATTATTACGTCAATGTTGTGAACACGTGTTTGACCTAGTTTTGTTTTTTTGGTTGTCAATTTAAGAAGTGACATTGATCCATTCTTCAAGCCTTTCTTTCCTCTATCTTAAATTAAAACATTCCAACTACCCAGTATTATATAACTTAAATAAATTAAGTTCAACTTTTTTTATAATTAGGTTAAAGCTAATCCAATTTTGTAAGAGTTGCATAATTAATTCCATAAGTAGAATTTTAAATTTCACCTAATTAAAATTATTAAATAATAATTATATTATTATCTAATTTATTTTATCATTCTATTAATAAAATGTATTTTTTAAAATATTAAAATGTTAAAATACCAGAAAATATAGGTTATTCAAAAAATTGTAGTAAAAAATATAATATAAAATTACAATTTTAATTATAATCTATTACTTAATTTATCTAACCCATTCAAAAATTGAATTAAATATAATTAAAAAGTATAAAAATTCAATTCAACTTAGCTTTGATATTTATTTATTTAATTGGAGAATAAATTTATCTAAACCTAACATAATTCAATCTAACCCAACTCAACCTATATGAATCTTTATTTATGTTTTGATTAAAGATGTTCCCTTACATTGTTAGACTATAAGATTTTGCTTTTTAAATTTAATTTAAATATCAACTATTATATATGCTAAAGTTATTAATTTTATGTTTAAAAATTATATGTATGTACAAAATTTATACCATCAAGGTATGTGACATTAAACTCCTATTATTTCAACCATATATATTAGGGGGTAATTACTTAAAATAAATATTTGAGATTTTGACCAGTTTTCAAATATTGTTAATTCAATACTTTATTCTATGTAATGCATGACATAAATGTTTATTCTATAATTAATTTTATCAAAAATAAATAATTTTAAATATAAATCATATTAAATTAAATATTTTAAATTTATAATGAAAATATATACTATAATATTTAACTATTAATATATTTTTGAAAAAAAGTACTATATAACGTAAAATAAAATAAAATGGATTAAAAATTAGAAAATAAATCCTATAAGGCTAAGGCTAAGATACTTTTCTTAAATAACGTATCGGACACATGTATCGGTATTGACACTCGTATGACATATATTGGTGAAGTGTTCAATTCAAAAAATATTTGTTGGATTTTTAAAAATTCTAGTACGGTTCTATAGCACAATTTTAAAAGGTATAAATACAATAATTTTCTAAAAACTCAAATTTATTGTATAAATTTTTATTATGATTATAAAAATAATGAACAAATTCTTTTGAACCAGTCATGAAAAATATCTTCTTGCTCCCAAAAGAATTTGAAACATACTTTTGCACATAAATATTTATTTTCAATTTATATAATTCAAAATTATGTAATATATAGATCCGTGTCCCCGTGTTCTACATTTTAGAGATTATACGTATCTCCGTGTCCTACATTTTAGAAATTATACGTATCTCCATGTCCGTGTCAGTGTCCGTATCCAGTGCTACATAAACTACATTACTATCTTAAAACAACTTTATTACATAAGTAAAAACATAAGTTCACATGTGTATTTATATTTTTATTGTATTCAAATATATATAGTTTTATAATTTTAATAAATATTTAATTAAAAAAAGAAAAATAATATAATTGAATATATACATATATATAATTTTTTAAATACATTTTAAAAAATATTCAACCATTTATTTTGAAATAAATAAATAAATAAATTTTTTTTTTATTTATTAAAAGATAAAATTATTAAATTAAGATTTTTACTAATTGTTTATCTTCCTTATGTAATGACATAAATTCTTAAAATGAAACTCTGTTATTTATGGAGAGAGAAGTTTGGAATGTGTTGATCTGTTGAGAGTAAAACATAAAACAGACACCGAAGAAATTCGATTATCTCACAATTGACTTTGTCAAACACAAAGTCTTCTTCTTCACAACTCTCTCTTTCTCATGGTTGTTGGTATTTAAGTGTTCAGTTTCACACTTTCTTCTCCTTATCTTCTGAACTCAACTCTCTGTCAGAAACTGCTTTTTTTGCCTTTCACCATGATCACCAAGCTCCCAAAATTGCATTCTTCAACATGAATTCTTTGTGGGGTTTTCACTGGGAATTCAATTCCTCTTGAACCAGCTCTTGCTCTTTCTGAGTTTGTTTTCTCTCTTGCTTCTCTTTTTCGTTACTGTTCCTAGTTCTTGGCATTTTCTGTAACAAGGGCTTACTAGTTATTATTACATTATACTGAATTCTTCAACTGATTCCTGACCCCAGTTGCAATTTATCACAATAGGTTATGGTGCTTCATATTGTTTATAAGTTGGTGTATATGTGTTAAATTTCGAGTTTAAACACACGCACTGCTGCGTGTATAGGTAGGAACATTGCCGAAAAGGTATAAATGTGTTTGTAAACTGTTAAATTTTCTCTTAAAACTAGGATGGTACATGAATTTCAATGATTGTATTGTCAGGTTAGGTCGGTTTAGGTCAATTTAGTAATGGGTTACTTTAAGATAAGGGATTTGTCACTTCTCTGTTGATATAAGTTGCAATTATTAGTTGTTAGTTTTTGTGTAATCAGAAAATTTCAAATGTGTAGACAAATATATCATTTTATAATTGACACTTAACCTCATAAGAACAAGGATCTTCCTTGTGATTTTGCTTAAGTTTGTTATTTAGGAACAAATATAGTCTTTGGTCTGTTATTTTCTATTTTTATATTAATTTATGCTTTCCCCTTCCAAGTTTTGTGCTAAATTGGATTGTTTTGCTTTAAACTTGTTGATGTGGTGCAGAAATGTATATATTGATGTTTTGTTAGTTCAATAAAAAAAAAGGAGAATCACCAGGGAAACATGGCTGATTTTGAAAAAGATGAGGTTCCTATGCTGTCTGAAACACGTGCTCAACTATCTGATGATGTCGTGGATTCTAATTTCCGGAGGCTAGTATCTAGAACACGAAGTGCTTCAATGTCGATTCCTATGGCTTCCCTGGAATCATATGAGAAAGAAACTAGTCTTGTGGGACATACTGGTCCCCTTCGTAGTGTGAGCAAAACCCCCTTTGTGCACATGAGTGGTCCATTGTATGCTACTCATGGAACTTCAAATCTTTCAGGTCAGAATAGTGCTGCGATAGGAAACAGAGTAGTGGAGAGTAAGACAGAAAAGTTTTCTTCTTTCAATGGCGCAAATGAAAATCGTTGGGATAATGACTATGATAGAAAGAATGAACACTTAATGAGGTCTGGGCAGCTGGGAATGTGTAATGATCCTTATTGTACCACTTGCCCCACTTATTTCAAGGCTGCTCAGCCAAGAACTCGAAAAACTTCAGCTATATTTGATCCCAAGGTACTTTTCTTCCTAAAATAGATTTGTATTTCTGCTTGAATTTAAGAAAACATTGTCTTCTATGTTTGAAGTTGACTTTCACTATATGCTGAATAGCCATTTATTACACAAATGTGATTTTGTACTGCATATTCATCTTTTTTCTGACCAAATTCAGGTGTTCACGATAGATGATTTTATCAACCTAATTATAAGCATTTCATTGAGTTATGCTGTAACTTTGTGCTTCTTAAGTAGCATTTGTCATACTCTGCACAGCTTCACTTTATGTCCTATTGTTATCACTTAGTAAGATTAAATGCTTATGATTTTGCTCTTAAAATTAAAAAAAAAAAATTATTCCAGATGAACTATTTATATTGTTCTTTTTGTGGATATCATTGTCCATTTTTGGGGCAATAGAAGTATTGTCAACAAACAATACTTCATTACTTATGCAACACTTACATTCTGAAGGCTACTATAACAGACTTTTCTGTATCCTTATACATGATATTCATTTGTTTATATAGACACTTGTCTGCTGTCACTCTCACAACCAAACTCACTTTCATTTGTGTTTTGAATGTTTGCAGTTCCAGCATAACTTTTACGGGGATGCTAAGGGTTTTGGAAGAAAATTTTTTTCCTTCTGCTATGCATATGTTCCTGGAGTTATGAATCCTCATGCAAAAGATGTACAGCGATGGAACAAGATTTTGGCCATTTTTTGCTTGGTGGCAATTTTTGTTGATCCATTATTTTTCTTCTTAATCTATGTGAAGAAGGTATGGATTTTTTTCCTTTTATTTAATTAAATCTTCATAGGTGTAGATACTTGTCTTTCCCTGCAACTATTTTTGCAATTTTATATTTTTCCACTTACTATGTGCAGGATGATAAATGTATTGCTATCGATTGGACGATGACAACTACACTTGTTTTTTTTAGAAGCATTAATGATTTCATATATTTCTGTAACATTCTTCTCCAGGTAATTTCTCAGTAACTACTTTTTTAGAATGTCCCCCATTCCGTTATGTTTAATTATGGTAATGATGCCAATTTGTTAGCTTGAATTATATGATTGAGATCCTTCCTTGTGAACAAGTGTTTATTATTCATTTTTTCTATTTTTGAGAAGGTAAATATACTGATAAATGTGCGAAAGAATTTTCTAACTACAGAATAACAGGGTTTAGGTTCTTTGTTTCTTTGCATCATACATAAATATTCGCTAGAGGAATAATAAGATCATTGGAGCTCAATCATGTGCCAAACATCTCCTGCTAAACTTCAAATCTTTGTAAATAAAGAAGCAGGATGATATAAATTGTCTTTTGTTTTGGTATAGATCACTTTCAACTTAAAGATACAGTACTGATTACTGAGTGTTTCATGTTTTAGTATGTACTCTCTTTTTGCTTTTGGATAAAGGTAAGCAGACAAATTTAATAGATAGAGAGTGCAAGAACATGTATCTGGTGGAAATAGAGTATATTTAGTAAACATCACAAGGAAACACAGATAAAGATTGCTGTGTGCAGCTCCAGCTTAAAGTATTAATAAAAAGCTTCTTAAACATATCTCTGCGTGGCATTCAGTGTCATAAAGTAATGCAGATCTTCTTGAAGTAACTGCTAAGCATTGCATGAGATTGTTGATGATACTTCCTCTAAATTTCTTAACCTTCCAGGTTAAAATGAACACCTACGAGCACAGTCATATTTAACCAGAAAAAATTAAAGTAGAATTCCATCTTATGAACATTCAGAAAATGGAGGCCACGTACTTTCTCTCATGTGGTGGAGGATCAAGTACCAAAGATATTTATCGTAATTGTACTAATTATTCATGGTTGCTGCAATTCCGGATTTACCTCAGTGTATTTGGCATTAATCTTCAATATTTCCCGATCAAAATTTCACCCATTCACTCTATTGCCACATTTGTTGCAGAAAATCTTTCATAGTATCAGTTTTTCCTCTTAGATACAAACCTAAAAGTTCTTTTTTTGTTTATATTTATTACTTTGTTGGCACTTGGCAATATGGTGTCAAACTGGAAGAAAAAAATGGAACGATAAATTGACTAGGATGATATAGAATGCTGGACCTTGACCTTATTGATAATATATTGCTGCCACTTGTGTATGTGTTACCTTTTATATTATTAGTTCAGGTCAAAATGAAAAGAAAAACGCATGTATCCTGAATCTTAAATATGACTTTAGAGTTTCATAGTTTTGTTTGCTTCTTTACAGTTTAGGCTGGCTTATGTTTCTCGTGAGTCAATGGTAGTAGGTGCTGGAGATTTAATTGACCATCCCAAGAAAATTGCTCTTAATTATCTGAAGAGTTATCTTTTTATCGACCTATTTGTTGTATTTCCTCTTCCTCAGGTAAACTTCTTACCTTCTCCCTTTTTGATTTGTGGTAACCTTTTTTATATTGTTTCTTTGGCTGAGTTTGCTCATTGTAACTTAGTGTTTTGGGTATTAGTGTTATATGCCACAAAGCGAAAAGTTTACTGTGTGAATTATGAGATGTACCATCCATACAATTGATTATGAATGCTTGTTGATATTTCTCTTCATTTCAGTGGTTCTGTATCTTTTGATTTATTAGAAAACATGAAGTTCTTTGATGTTGCCATTCACTGAGATTATTAGTTTGGGTTTCATATATATATATATATATTCAAATCCCCCCACCCAAAAAAAAAAACACAATAACTGGGATTGGGATTTTATATGAAGTTGAGTTTTTTCTTGGTTCTTTCAAAACATCAGTGATTTAGTTGTGATTTTTTATTATTCAAATTAAATAAGGAGTGCTTGAAACTAGCTATCAAGTTTTCTATGATTGAATCTTTTGTTATTAATTACTGTTGTCAGGTAATTAAGAGCATGAGAGCATTGTGGATCTATCTTTTACAATTAGTTATAAAGGGTATGATAACTCGCTAATATCCAATTACCTTGAAACATGTATATTCCAAAGGCCCACTTATTTTGTATTGAAATTGAAATTAATTAAGAAAACGAGAGCATTGAAGATCTAACTTTTATAATTAGTTGTAGGCTAGAAATGATTTTTATAGCAGAACAATGTTTTAAGTGCTCTGAAATTTTGTTGTTGTCATGTTGTCTTTATCTTTATAAACTGCTTATTGTTCTATGTCGTCTTGTTCTAATTCTAATGAACCTCAATGGTTGAACAATTTGTTGTGTTCTGTTGAATAAATAGTGTGGAGAACGGACATAAACATGTCCTTGACATCAAGCAGGCAGTAGTGGAAGGAAAGGGTTTCAATCTGTGAAAAAGATAAATGGTTTATTGTGTACTTTTTAAATTCTTTGTTATGACATGTAGTGAAATATTTGCAGATAATGATATTATCTGTCCTACCAAAATACCTGGGATCATCTGGAGCAAATTATGCTAAAAATCTTCTGCGTGCAGCAATCCTTGTGCAGTATTTTCCTAGATTATTCAGGTTTCTGCCTCTGCTAATTGGCCAGTCTCCAACAGGATTCATTTTTGAGTCAGCCTGGGCAAATTTCATCATAAATCTTCTCATTTTTATGCTATCTGGCCATGTTGTTGGTTCTTTCTGGTACCTCTTTGGTCTACAGGTGAGTAAAAATGTTATTTGAAGTTTCATTTTCAGAAAGTACAAAATTTCTTCTTCCTATCTAAATTTCATAATTTGCTTTGATTTCATGTTGCGTGGAAAAGGAGAATAGGTTGTATAGAATATGATAGTATGTTACACAAAATATAAGCAAAATAAAGTATGAAAGTAGTATGTTCTCAGAAATTTAATCCTTCTAAACTTTTGTAATGTTGATAATGGCATTCAACTATGAGAATTGTTATGTTTCCCTGCATGCTAGATGACCTGTTTAGAATCAGGAATTTGATTCTGTAAATGATGGGTGATATTCAATTATAACCTTCTCTTTTATCTTCATCTTCCTTCTTCCAGAGGGTTAATCAATGCTTGCGAAATGCCTGCCATGATTCTAAAATGGGTGGATGCTCAACATTTATTGATTGTGGCCGTGATTCTGGGCATAAGTCAGTTACATGGAGCCAAAATGTGAATGCCACTGCTTGTTTGAATTCCACTTCTGGGGTTTTTCAATATGGAGTCTATGTAAATGCTGTACCACTTACTATAGAAACTAGGGTGGTAAAAAAATATGTATACGCACTTTTTTGGGGCTTCCAGGTGTGTATTTCATTCTTCTCTTTTATTTTTTTCAGTTTCGTAGTAATGGTTTACATCTGTGAAAATCCAAATAAATTTAATAAAATACATGCATATATATAGGGGGTACATATAAGTGAGAACTTGATATGAACTAGTATGGAGTATTCAATCTTACATGGATGGTTAAGATTATTTCCTCTAATCTCTAACACTCTCACATGATATATGCCAATGAGTGTCTTTCTATGAAGATACTATTTGATGCAATCCTTCTTGAGTGTTGGATGGAATTGATGGAAGGCAGCAGAATACTTGTAGATTTGTGGAGGAAGCACCGAATGGCTATGGAGGTTTATGGGTTTGGGCATGAGTTTACAAGGTGCAAAGGCCAAGGAAGATGTTAGACCAACTTACTTGAGTTTCTAAAATGCAAACGAGCATCATGGAAGAGAGACTTGGAGAAGTGTGCTGAGCATTTCATAAACACTATTTCATATATTAATCAAGTCTAGAATTTACAAGAGAGAAGCTTCTCATTTATAGACTAAGGAAAGACAAGTGGCACTAGGAGGTTGAAGAGGCATTGGTATGTGGTGCCTAAGGGAGTGGAGAAGCATGAATAGTCACTTTGGATGAGAGACACATGGCACCATCTTGGAAGCCTTGAAGTGGTGCCATGTGGTTGCCTTCTTCTTGGTCTTTCAAGGCCCAAAATCCTACACTAGTTTGGCCTGGAATACAAGGTCCAAAAATACTATTCTATTATTTACAAAATTTATACAAAACTAAGGCAGATATTTCTACTGTAATCTTCAAGTTGATCCGATGCTCTTAGTTGAGAGAAAAGATGTGTTTAGCAAGGATGGTCCTCCATCACTATTTGTGTTTAAAATCAATGTATGTGTGTGTGTCAAGATTAATTCCTCTAAGATTATCTGTGTAAGATCAATTGATCTATGTCTGTCAAGATCTAAGAAGCACAAAGTCTTGTATATAGTGGTTTTTAATATGATATTCCTCAACAGTTATACCTTTGTCATGTTTGTTACAGCAAATCAGTACTCTGGCTGGTAATCAAACCCCAAGCTATTTTGAGTGGGAAGTCCTTTTTACTATGGCCATCATAGGTTTGGGACTCTTACTTTTTGCGCTTCTCATTGGAAACATACAAAACTTTCTTCAGGCTCTTGGACGCAGGTAAAAAATTTTGCTATTATTTTTGCCATGCCCCATGTTGATGACAATGTTTCTCTTAATGCATGTTTTGAAATGGATTATAATAATTTTGCCCTTCAAGAGCTTTCTCTAAAACTAGAACAAAAAATTATTTGTTTCTTTAAAGTAAGCTGAATAACGTGTACTTAACCTAACCTTATCTCTAGTTAAGTACACTTTATAAAATCGGCTTGTAAGGTTAAGTTTGCATCAACTACAAGCCGATTTTATAAAGTGTACTTAACCTAACCTTAAAGATAAGGACATATACTTATCTCTAGTCAATGTGAGATTTCCAACAAGTCCCTTTGGATATCTTCATCCATTCTCCTGCAGGCCATTACATTTGTCTTGTAGTCTATGCTAACAACATTGTCATCATAGAGATGGTGAAGTTGGCATCTAATATTTCTTGGGAATTGAGATAGCCTAATTACATTCCTGTGTGTTGTTTATCACTCAACATAATTCTCTCATTGACATCTCTGAAGAGACTAGTACGCTTTGACCATCATCATCCTTATAGTGAGTTGTGTAATTGACTTTACTACTTGCTAACAACTAACTACCCTAGGAGTCGAATAAGAGCTCTTCTAATAATGCAATACTCACACAAAGCTTATCTATGACAACCTAGCTGCACACCATATTTCATCAAACAAGGTCTTCCATAAAAGGACCCAATGGAGATCGATTGTTAGTCTGTTAAAAGAGAATTTCTTTCCAGAAAAATCATAATGACTTGTTTACTCCATTGATAAGCTGGCATGTGTTCATTAAGTCTCTTTTATTCTCGGGTTGAATATATCTGTAGCAAGATTATCACATTCAACATATATGTTCCATCTTGAGAGAACAGAGTCGGTGTAAATAAGACATGTTACCCATGGTTAGATTAGAATAAACACATTATTATTTGTATGATAATCATTAATTTGGGATTTGATTGTATTTACTAATTCCCTTTGTACTCTAATATATAACTATATACAGTACATGTGTGACCCAGTATCACAACATTATCCTTAATTTCTTTAAGGATCATAATGTGCTTGATATATTTTCTTCCATCATGATTACAGGAGGCTAGAAATGCAACTTAGAGGCCGTGATGTTGAACAATGGATGAGCCACCGTCGCTTGCCAGAAGTTCTAAGAAGGTATGAAATGTTCTTATTCTTTTCACAAGTCAAAACGCCCACATTTTCAAAAGGTTATCTGTCTATTGGTTGATTCAATTCATTGCTTCTTTACTCTCCACCTCTCCCTGCAACTCCTTTTCATCCTTACTCTTGCAACTTAACATCTGTGAAAAACATTCTAGTGACAACCTGTCGCACAATCCATTTCCTTGTGGATTGTGTTAAAAACTGGTTTTCTGATAAAACCTTTCTACTTTTAATTACTCAATAAGAGCTGTAGGAGTTCAATAAAGCTTGTGGTAAAAAACGACTTGAAAGCCCATTAAACTTGCAAGGATGGTGGGATATGAGCAGCAGATTTCATGCCTCAAGCTCTTGCACCCACACCTACTGCTAGTCACTTTAAAATAAGATGAGACTAGGCAATGTGGGACTTTTGGCTTTTAGAATTGCACATGAAACACAACATTAAGTTCCTAGCCCTAATAATCATAGATATATCAACAATTTAAGTATATTTGGAGCTATATAATAAAGTATGTGAGTAGAAATGAGCATAATGTCTACTTGTTTTTCAGTTTTATGACATGTTATGGATCACAAACAATGAACGATTGATACATACTTTATCTTCCATACAGGAAAGTAAGAGAGGCTGAACGGTATAATTGGGCAGCAACAAGGGGAGTAAATGAAGAGATGCTTTTGGAGAATTTGCCAGAAGATCTCCAGACAGACATAAGACGTCATCTCTTCGACTTTGTTAAGAAAGTATGCCCCAGAAAATTTGTTGCTTAAATGACCAGTAATAATTAAGAAAAAAATGATTAATTTTTATGTTGAATTTAGTCTTCAGATGTTGGGTGAACTTCGAAACCTCCACTCATGGTGTTTCTTTCAAAATTGGTTTTTTAGGTGTCTGTCTATTGTAACCAACTACATTTAACTACAAGTTGAATATGAAAAACTTAAACCATTTTGAAAAAGCTTTGTTCTTATTCATCATGAAACCAAAACTGTGACTCATCAAAAGCCAAGGCATTCAACAAACCTGTAAGTTCTGTTATGATAATTTTCTGAGAATCTGAAACACTACAGGTTCGCATCTTTGCCCTCATGGATGAGACTATCTTAGATGCAATTTGTGAGAGACTAAAACAAAAGACATACATCAAAGGAAGTAAAGTTTTGAGTCAGGGTTGTCTTGTAGAGAAAATGGTCTTTGTTGTTCGGGGGAAATTGGAGAGCTTTGGAGATGATGGAACTATTGTTCCCTTAAGTGAAGGGGATGCTTGTGGTGAAGAACTTCTGACATGGTATCTTGAGCATTCTTCTGTAACAACAGGTATAGCCATACATACTTGGTACAATGATATCATGCATGTTGAAGTAGAGGCAGCAGAAGTTGCAATTTTTCAACAACTCAGCCTCACTACAAAATGAGAAACATGTTTAACCAATGTGTTTCTTGACTTTTGCAGATGGAAAAAAAGTAAGGGTTCAAGGGCAGAGGTTGCTGAGCAATAGGACTGTAAGATGCTTAACAAATGTGGAGGCATTTTCACTTCGTGCTGCAGACCTTGAGGAACTCACAATTCTTTTCACAAGATTCTTGCGGAATCCTCATGTTCTAGGAGCTCTAAGGTATTTCATTTCACTCCATTTCCTTGTTGTATTTTGGTTTATCTTTCAACTTAATCTTGAACTTTTTCACCTACAAAAATGAACCTCATTCAACGGTATCATTTCATGAAGAGCATTCTTCCATTAGGTTTTACTTTTATGGACACAATATAGTTGTATATCTCACATCGACTAGTGATAATGACATTTCATAGTATACAAGCGGAAGTAAACCTCACCTTACAAGTCGATTTTATAAAGTTGAGTTAAGTTTAAAGTTCACTTCTTAATATAGTATTAAAGTCATTTATAACCTATCCTAGTTTGACATGTGTCCAACATTCTTCAAATCCATTCTTTTTTTCCTTGGATGATCTTAATATGCATGCAACTAGTTTGCTTTTTATGCCTCATTTGTTTTCAAAACAAGGGCTCTAACAAAATGATTTGAAAATTGTATCATGTTAGGTATGTATCACCTTATTGGAGATCCCTTGCAGCAAACCGTATTCAGGTTGCATGGAGATACAGAAAGAAGCGTCTAAGTCGTGCTTCCACCTCTCAATCAGATCAAACATTTTGATGTCTAGACTGTACTCATTAGCCACACTTTGTGATATAGGTTCTGTTCAGCAGTGTATATATTAGCTATTCTTTAATAAATGCTATTGCAGGATTAGTGCTGTTTTATATAATTTGGACAATATTTACTTTATCTTAAGAAAAAAAAGTTCACATTCCAATATTAAGAGAAGATTAAGGCCAAGATCAAACTACTGTTTGAACAATATTTACTTTACGAAATCACTACTAGTACCCCCAAGTTCACTCTTCCATGTACATGTTCTACTCATTTCAAAATATGTGATATGAACCCACAAAAAAAACTCTTCTATGCTGCTAGTATTTTTCGAATTTGGAGAATATTGAAATATGGTAAGGAAATAAGTAATATTCAATTTTTTATATTAGTTAAAGAGATGAGTTTATACGTTATATTTGTTCATAGTTATTTTTATTTTAAATTATTAAGATGTTCTTATTTAATATTTTATCTTCATATTTATGTAATTATATTGACATTAATTTTTTTTATAATATTATATTTTTATTTTTTATAAAAAATAATTAATAAACATTTCAGATATTATGAGTGTGGATAAGGTATTTATTATGAGCTCCCAAGAAGAATGTGCTTATTTTTTATTTTAGAAACACGTGGTGTAATTCAATTTACATCATTTTCTCTTATGGTCATCCTACCAACATTTTTTTATTTAATAATTTCTTTTGACATTATTCATTAGTCGTAACTAAGTAATTTGAAAAAAGAATTTAAAAAAAGTACATAAATAAGTTGAGTCAATTCTGATAAGTTATCCATGTAGCCAAACAAGTCACTAAAGTGAGTGTTATAGTCAATGAGTCAAAAGGAAACAATAATTGCAATATTAACTGTGTGGATTTGATTAGTATTCATATGGTTATTGAGATAATGAAGAACTTTTTCTATAAACTCCACTAAGAAATCCAAGAATAATGATATATTTGATTTTTTATTTTGAAATTTCCTATGTCAACGAAAATCTTTCAATCTATCCCAGTTCTTTAGAGTTTTTCTCGAGATGGTTGGATTAAAGTCAATATAAATGGTGTTGTTGGTCTTGTTGTCAGTGTTGGAAATTTTAAAGACACTGTGAGAGAGTTTGTTGGTGGATTTTCTTCCATCCTCGGTGTTCATGTTGGAGATCCCACATCGACTAAAGATGAGGATAATTCATTGGATATAAATGGGTGCAAACCTCACCCCCATTAGCCGGTTTTATGGGGTTGAGTTAGGGTTAAAGTCCATTTTGTAACATGGTATCAGAGCCATTTCGATCCTATCCTAGCGAGTATTTGTTAGGTTTTTCATTGTATATAAGTGGGTACAAACCTCACCCCCATGAGCCGGTTTTATGGGCTTGAGTTAAGCTTAAAGTCCACTTTGTTTTATGCATGTGGGTTATAATCGCTATTGAACAAGCTCAATAGTTTGGATATTATTGCTCATGGCTAGAGAGTGACTTTATCTAATCACTATGCTCATAAGTTTGACCTTATAGATTTGCTTAATTAGCTTATAGATTTGCTTAATTAACTTGACTTTGTTTGGTATTTAGTTTTCTAGTTTTTACTTACACTTTTTTTTATAATAGGTATAAACTTTATGTATATTTTTTTTTGTCTACTTTTCATATTTATTTGTTTTTTTTTCTATTTAATGATTGTTTCATGAAAAAATGATTAGGTTTCATAATAATGTATAGTGTAAGTTTATTAAAATAAAAACAAGACGCACTGAATAACACACTTTGGTTTATAGAAAAACAAATGAACTTTTTGTCTATTAAGATTACAAAATATGGAACACTTGTCATTCAATAAAAACAGTTACAAAAATGTTTTCCCACATAATAATTATTATTCTAATTTTTGGGGACATATCACAAAATTTTCTAGGTTTCGTGTCTTCTTTAATAAACATTTCTCAAATTATGTAATTTTAATAATTCTAATCAACTATAAATATTGTGTTAAAAAATGTTGCAGAATATTCCCTCAAATATAATAATTTGTCTCGTTCTGTTTATAAGAATCAATTAACTTATTCGCCAAAATTAAAGAAAATAATTATTTTAGTTAGCAATATTAATTTTGTCACAACTTATGCTTTTTTTTTCTAAAGTTACCTTTATCAATATTAGTGAAACGTTCCATTATTATTTTTTATATTTTGTTATCTATAATAAAGATTTTCTGTTTGGTGTACAGATTTTATATTTTTATTTTATCTTTAATTATATTTTAAATTTAAAAAATATAATAATAATATATAGAGAAGACATGTATTTAATATTTTTATTTATTTTTAATTAAATTTTAAAAATAAAAAATAACCAAATTTATTCAAATATTAAAGTAACTACTACTAATCTTTTTCATCAAACCATCATTATTAATATATTTTTTCTTAAAATATGAAGAGACATCAAATGTTTTTTTCAATAGTTTCTGCTCTTAATAATTTACCTTATTTATTTAGTGATTATTTATTTTTAAAAATAATCCTTTAAATTTTTAAAACGCGTCAATTATATCCTTTTTATTATATATATCAATTACTTTCCACATTTGAAAAAGAAAACTTGTTTATGTTTCTTGATAGTTTAAAATTGTCAATAGTTATGTTAACTTTTAATGAAAGTATACTTTAAAAAAAAAAAATCTACGGATTATTATAAATACATCATCATGTAAAAACTTATTTTATTTTTTATTTTCCTTTCGTATGAATTTTTAAATTTTTTCATAAGTTAATTTTAATTTATCAAAAAAATATTATTTTTTATATCGTTAAAATCTTTTGGGAACAGTTTGTCTAAACATACTCAACAAGAAAACCTTTTAACTTTTTTTATGTGTGGTGTTATTCATTAAGCATATAAATTAATAAATTAATATTGCATTTGTATTAAAAACTAAACTGACACTTCTTTTAAAAATTATGTTTTTATGAGATGTATTAAGTATTTTCTTGGGTATACCTTAAAACTTCATGCATCAATAGTATATTAGAAGTAAATGAATAATCAATTAAAACAATAACAATATTAAGAAATTACACATAATTTCCTATTGTAGTTTAAATTTTTCACACAAATTAATAATAATAGTAATAAATATATCGCTTTTTAAAACAATTATATCAAAATCACTTAAGTCTCTTAGTAAGTACATTATTTTTATTGAAACAGATAAAATGATTAATTTGAAAAATATTTAGAATAAAAAAAATCATTAAAAATCGAGAACATTAGCTGATTTTGTAATTTTTAAAAAAATACTAATTAAAATTACAATAATTTTAAAGCAAAGATAATAATATTTTTATTAAATTCAGCATTTTTAATCATCCCTTAAATCTAAAATATTAATTAACTTCTTATTTCATGTACCAAAAGCTTACACGTACACTAATGTATAAAATGATAAAATTTTATCCAAAGTCAGAGTAATTAAAAAGTAGTGTATTTAATTAGCTTTGATTTTTACTTAACATTTAATTAGCTTTGATTTTTACTTAACATTTAATTAGCTTCTCCCTTTTTTTCCAAATTTTCTTATTACATTCCCTACACACAAAGCAATTACTGTTGATAAACCTTTTTTCTTCATCCTACTTTTTTTGTTTTTCCTTTGTTTTTCTGTGGACACAGAAAGAATATGCAACTGTTGTGAAGTTTTCACACCCCTTTTGTTTTTCTATGATATTTGAACACAGATTTGAAGTTTTGGAAGTGAAAAGAAAAAAGTGGAGGAAGAACACTCTCTTATCTTAGGCCTTTGTGAAGGTAACAATATGAATATTGCATTTCAACATTCCTTTTATCTTCTCTTTCCCATTTTTTTCTTTCTTATATTTGTGTTTGTAGAATGTTGGGTCTCTGAATCTTTGTCTTGGTGGTTGTGTTTTGTTTTGTCATTATTTTTCAATTTGGTGTTATTTAAATCATGTGAGTATTTTAGAATATATGCTAATTGGATGTTCATCATCATGTTTCACTGATTCAGCCTAAGATGCCTTTAATCTGTTTGTATAATAGCATGATTGTATTTATCACAAATAAATTGCATGATTATATATTGGGTTATCACTAAAAAAAAATATTAAATAAAAATTAATTTTAAAGATAAAAAAATATTAGTTATTATATTGATTAAATTAGATATTAGTCTAAAATTAAAGAAAATATTTTTTTTTAGTTTTTCTATTTAGTTTATGATCTCTATATTTTGTGATTGGTAATTTTTTTTATATTATTTTTTTATTTGGATTACTTTCTCTTTTTATTTGTTATTTTTCACTAAATAAGATTAGTATATCAATAGTTTTAAAATTAATTTTGTTTCGACTTAAGTTCGTTAAGATAAAGTCAATCACTGTATCAAAAATATTGTCCATTTTAGAGTTCAGAATTCCGTCATGATTTTGTTTGTATCTCAAAAATCTAAAATATTATCCATTTAGAGTTCAAAGCTCCGTCATAATTTTTTCCGTATCTCAAAAGATTAAGGAAGAAATGTGTATATTGATTCCTAAGCAATGTTTCATGTATTGATCGGGTGATGAAACAAATCCTAAAATATATTAAATGTTAGAAAGGAAATAAAATAGAATAGAATAGCACAATATATCTCATAATCATAATTAATATTAGAAGATGTATAACTCACTGAATAGTTCAAATTTTTAAAAAATATGTAAAAACAAATATTTAGTTTTTCTATATGTGACCGTTAGTTTTCAATTTGGTGCTTACATTTTACTATAATTTAATACCAATTTCAAGATATCAATACATCCACAAATAATGGGGATCAATTTTAAAATAATAATATGTATAAGAATTGAATTAAAAATTATTCTCTCAGATAAAAAAAATGTCTTCTTTTGATCTCTCATTTATAAAAATGAATCATTTGTATTAAAAGAAAAAGGATTAAAAAGAGACATTTTTTTTAAATAGAAAAGATCAAATCTAACATGTTTTCATAAAAGAAACCATTATTTTGAAGGAGTAAAAGCAAATATTGTTCTATTTGCAGACATAGAAAAATATTCAAATCTAAAAACATTCATTTGAAGGATCAAGTTTAAAACAGAGAGAAAAATACATAAGCATTAAAAAAACACGAAAATCCAAACAAATACTTATCACATGCTAGCTATTATCTAACTCACGAGCTTTGTTGCAGTTTCGTGGATAACAAAGTAGCATCCAACAAAGATGTTTTCTTGCTCCGTCCTTGCATTTCAAGTCACAACTATCACTTTGTTGCATTGCAAATCATCACCTCTCTCTCTCTCTCTTATACACTTTGTTCATATTCACACAAACAAACCTCTCCATTTATCCCATAATCAACAACCTCACAACAATGCATGCTTTAACTTCAATCACAAAAGCATAGTTGCTGGACTTTTCACTGTGATTTTCTCCAGTCAGGTCTTAATTACTCTCTGTGTTTCTTTTCTCTCTTGTTTTTCTTAGTTATTGCTGTTTATTCATGCACATATATGGAGGATATTCCAATAACTAGAGTTATAGATAGACTATGAAAGATTGTAAGTAAAATTATTGAAGGAAGACTCCTAAAGTATTGGCTTTTTACAAAACACAATGGCATCTTTTCATTCATGCATGTAACCAACTCCATCAAGCTTGAAAAGGCTTTGAGTAGTGCTGTGTTAGTGCTTACCCTTTTCATCATATAGTGCCTCATCGTGTTGCTATGTGACAGCTTAATTCGAATTCAAGCAGAGATGCATGTGGAAGGAGCAATGAATATATAGAACATATATTCACAAACTTCTCAGGAAAAACTTCTGAAGAGAAAAAGAAAAAGAAAAGATGAAATAAATCTCTTCATAATTTAAAAATGAGTTTATATATAAACTGATTTGTAGAAGTTCTCTTCTATACTTTTTAAAAAAATTAGTTTTGAGTTGTACATGAGCTATTTTAACTTAGGAAGAAACTCATTTCATTTTCTTTCTGGGAGTCAATATGCAGAAGTTTGTCTAAACATGACTGTAGATGTTTTCATAGAAATTAGAGAGGTTGCATGGTACAAGCATTTCAATGATTTTACTATTATTTCTGGTCATTGAATCTTTGAAATCTTAAATCTATTCTATTTTAACTTATTAATAAACTAGAAAACTTATATATAAGTGATTTTGACATCATAAATTCAGCTCAAAACTTTAAACTTTTAGGTGTATTAATTCTTGTCACGTATATGATACTCAAGTTGCATATTTCTATTCAATGTAGAACTTTTTTACTTACACTTGCTACTCCAACAATTTCTTAATTGTTTAGGCACAAATTTATTATTGTATTGACTCTGCCTCATGCAATTATGATCTTGCTTTCCATATGGTATAATATAATCTTTGACTTTTCATACAGCACTGGTTATCTAGTAATATTAGTTGTTTTATGGTTTACCTTCTCCCTTTCAAGTTCAACTTACATTGAAGTGTTTGATTTTAAAATTTATGTGGTGCAGAAACATATGCAATGATTATTTTGTTAATTTCATTAAAATTTGCAGAATAAACAAACATGGCTAATTTTGAAAAAGATGGGGAGCATAGGCCATCCGAAACACATGCACAACAGAATGAACATTTTAGGTTTGGGAAGGTTGTATCAAGGACAAGAAGTGCTTCAATTTCTGTTCCTGTGGTCTCCATGGAGCCATATGACAGAGAAACTAGTCTTGTGGGACATTCTGGTCCACTTCCTAGTGTAAGAAAACCCTCCTTAATGCATATGAGTGGGCCACTATATGCTACCAATGGAACTGAAAATCCTTTGCATCACACTAAAGTTGTGAAAGGAAACAAAGTAGTGGATAGCAAGACAGAAAAAATTTGTATTCTTAGCCTGAAAGATGAAAATCATTGCAGTAACAACTATGATAGAAAGAATGAACACTTGGTGAGGTCCAGGCTACTGGGAACATGTAATGATCCTTGTTGTACTACTTGCCCTACTTACTTCAAGGCCTCTATGCAAAGACCTCCAAAATCTTCCACTGTGTTTGATTCCCAGGTAATAAACTACTACTTTTGTTTAGAAATCATGGACTTCCATATTTTGAAGTTCATGTTAAATATATTGTGGCATAATAAGAGAACTTTTCAGTTTTTACTTGTGCATGCACTTTCGATTGACAATTTTCAGTTGTCTCCTTGTTTGTTCAATACTCACTGAAGGCCACTGACAAACTTTACTCTCACAGTTCTTGATCTTATTGTGGCCTTTTATATTTCCTTTTGTATACTTCGCTACACAATGAAGCTTATTTTAACTCATGCTTACAGTTTCACTTCCACAGTGCTCTTTATGGGGATGCCAAGGGTTTTGGGAGAAAATTTCTCTCTTTCTGCACTTCATGTGTTCCTGGAGTTATGAATCCTCACTCAAAAGTTGTACAACATTGGAACAAGCTTTTGGCCATTTTTTGCATGGGAGCAATTTTCGTGGATCCATTATTTTTGTTTCTAATCTATGTACAGAAGGTGTGATTATTTTCATTTTATTTAATTGAAAAAAATCGTCTAAGTTATATGATAAGTAGTTCTGACATTTTCAAGTTACTGTTTCTTTTGCAAATTTACTATACATTTTTCCCATTCATTGTATGCAGGATGACAAATGTATAGCTATCGACTGGGACACAAGAAAAATACTTGTTTTTCTTAGAACATTGAATGATACTGTGTATTTCTTGAACATTCTTCTCCAGGTATTTCTCAATAACTAACTTCCTTTACAAAAAGTGTGCTAATACACATGGTCCATAGTTGAGGAAATTGGAAGGAAAATAAAAGAAACAGAAATAGTTTTTCGTGAATATTGAATATGGTTGTTGAGATTTGAAGTATAGTTCTGTGCTTTTTCATAATTTAAAGCTTAATACTAATAACTATCAAGTTGCCCCTTTGCAGTTTAGGCTGGCCTATGTTTCCCCAGAGTCAAGGGTGGTTGGTGCTGGAGATTTAGTTGATCATCCCAAGAAAATTGCACTTCATTATCTGAAGGGTTATTTTCTTTTTGACCTGTTTGTTGTATTTCCTCTTCCTCAGGTAAATTTCTTCCTGTCTCCCTTTCTTCATTAACTGAAGGGTTATTTTCTTTTTCTTTTTTCTGTAAGTTTTCTCATTGTGACTTGATATTTTTAGGGTATCCACTTGTATATGTTTCAAGTTTCTAATGTGGATTATGATCCAGCCTTACAGTTGAATGCAAAAACTTGATACTTTCCTTCCATTTCTTGGAAATCATCAGCTTTGTATATAACACTCCATGCACAGGAAGTATTTCAAGTCAGAAAGTTAATGTTGACCATACAACCAAAATAGATATTCTAAATTAGATTGAACTAAAACTTTCTTCTGTTTTTATGTATACACTAAAAAAACCATTAAATAAAAACCAAATTTAGAGACAAAAAATAATTAGTCACTATATTGACTAAACTAGATATTATCTTATAAACTAAAAATATTATTGGTATCTAAAGTAGTTATTATTATTCATAAAATTTATATAAATTGGTATCTAATTAGCTATCAAAGTTTTAGCTATGATTGACGCCTTCTAAGATTGCTCAAGTTTGAAACTGATTACACTTTTGGTTTGTCATTCTGAGAAACATATTTTCGGTGGATATGATCATCTGCTTATGTACAAATAGGTGAAAGGGGAAAGAAAGTGTTTTTATTCTGTTAAAAAAATGAATCAACAATGGGATTTAGTATATGCTCATCAAACTCCTTGCCATAATGAAATATGTGCAGATAATGATATTTTTTGTCCTACCAAGCCGCTTGGGGGCATCTGGAGCAAACTATGCAAAGAATCTTCTGCGTGCAGCTATCCTTGTGCAGTATATTCCCAAATTATTCAGGATCCTGCCTCTGCTAATAGGACAATCTCCAACAGGATTTATATTTGAGTCAGCTTGGGCAAATTTCATCATAAATCTTCTCATTTTCATGCTTGCTAGCCATATTGTTGGCTCTTGCTGGTATCTCTTTGGTCTACAGGCGAGTGAAAACAACATTTGAAGCTTTTTTTTTAAATGAGAAAGAGAATGTTTGATTAAGTCTTTGTTTAAAACTAAAACGAAACATAATTTGTTTTTGTTGTCAATTTTTTTATTTGTTTGCTATGAAAACATAATTCAGTTTCTATTTTAACTTGTTTCCTTGACTTCTATACTCTTCAAACCACTGCTACAGTTTCCTTCAGCTCTCAATACAAAATTCACCAAACAAGATTTATGATACATTTTTTCAAAAGCAGGAAAACAAGAATGAATTTCTTCCTTGCTGAATTTCATTATTTGTACCCTCACTGTAAAAAAAGCAAAAGAAATAGTACTGGATTCACATGAATGAATCTGTTTTCCAAGTGATACTGCACATAGTACAGGCAAAATGAAGTGTTACTGTCTTGTCTGTATGATATCAGTATATGCTATAAAGTTTAATCCTTCTAATTAATTTAGTGATATTGATTGTACAATTCAGCTACCATAGTCTTGGATTCTTTAAAGAATGTGGTCCAATTGGAATCCGGAATTTGGTTCAGTAAACAAAGGTTGCTATTATCTTACTGTCTCTTTTTGTACATCTTCCTTATAGAGGGTTAATCAATGCTTGCGAGATGCTTGTGGAAAGACTCATATTGATAGATGCATGACAATCATTGATTGTGGAAGACAAGGTTATATCAGAAGCAAGTATTTTGATCAAGCATCAGCTCTATGGAACAACAACACAGATGCCATTGCTTGTTTGAATCCCTCACCAGGTGGTTTCCAATATGGGATCTATGTCAACACTGTACCTCTTACCATGGATATTAGTGTGCCTAACAAATATATTTATTCTCTATTCTGGGGGTTCCAGGTATGCATCTCATTCTTTTCTTTATTTGTTCCTTTAGCAGTAATTGTGTACATTTAGCACCATGTAAGTAAGGTATGAATATTGATTTGGGTGCAAATCTGAATGCATGTATGTAGCATATCTAGGAAGATGAAGCTTTTTAGTTTTCATATAACAATTATCTACACAGATAGAATGCTAAGTTAAAAACAACCAAGTTTATATGTTACCAAATCTCGCAAAACAATGTTACAAATGAGTCTTTCAATATAAGTTGAATGTTTATCCGTTTATGATGAGTGTTTGAGAAGTGTTTAAGCAGAAGTGTTCACTCACTCTTGATTGGTGTTCAAGCCATTCAAGTTGTTCCGAAGAAGTGTTTCAGCCAAACATAATTTTTTTCATTATGGCATGATTGAAAAGTTTCTCACATGTTACCATCTGCAAACCCTTTTTCTTTGTTAACTTATTTGGCACCCAGTGAACTCTAGAACATAAATACTCTGATATCATAAAGTCCAGACCAAACGAACTCTAACTTAAGATCTTCAGTGACAGAACATGAATGATTTGATGCCTTCCCAATTGTAGTATAATATCTACATTATGTTTAATGCAGCAAATTAGTACTCTCGCTGGCAGTTTAACCCCAAGCACATTTTGGGGAGAAGTCCTTTTTACAATGGCCATTATAGGATTGGGACTCTTGCTTTTTGCAGTTCTCATTGGAAACATACATAACTTTCTTCAAGGTCTTGGAAGAAGGTACACACATAACTTATCTACAACTAAGTCTTAATTTTTTTTATAGTGTTCTTATATTACAATGCATCTGATATATTTTCTTACATGTCACTTGCAGAAGGCTAGAAATGCAACTCAGAGGCCGCGATGTTGAGCAATGGATGAGGCATCGTCGTTTACCAGAAGATCTAAGAAAGTACCAAATATTTCAAATTTCTTTAACAAATTATATTGATATACCACACTTAATGTATAAGTGATAGATTAATATTTCTTATGCAGGAAAATACGAAGGTCTGAACAGTATAATTGGGCTGCAACAAAAGGGGTGAATGAAGAAATAATTCTAGAGAATTTGCCAGAAGATCTTCAGAGAGACATAAGACGTCATCTCTTCAAATTTGTTAAGAAAGTATGCACTACAATACTTGTGGCATAATGATGTTATTATAGTAACACCATTTATAATGATTGCTATGAGAATGATTGCTGTTAACATATTGGATGAAGTTGTGTAGTCCTTAGGTCTTTTCTCTCTGAGTAAGAAACTATAAATGAAGGATGGAACTTAAATTTAAATATTTTGAAGGCAAAGCTTTATGATCTTCATGGTCAAACCAACACCATACATCAAGTTCCAACAAATATTTGACTTTTTTTTTATATATAAAGTTTTCATGTTAGGCATCACTATGCAACTCTAACATCACTATGCAACTTGACATGAAATATTTGACTCTTTTACTTAACGTTGGTAGGTTCGAATATTCACCCTGATGGATGAGCCTGTCTTGGATGCCGTTTGTGAGAGACTGAGACAGAAGACATACATAAAAGGAAGTATAATTTTGAACCAAGGTTGTATAGTTGAGAAGATGGTCTTTATTGTGCGTGGAAAATTGGAGAGCATTGGAGGAGATGGAGTTGGAGTTCCCTTGTCTGAAGGAGATGTTTGTGGTGAAGAACTTCTGACATGGTATCTTGAAAATTCTTCTTCTGTAAGCACAGGTATAGCTATACTTGGTATAATGGCAACATGCTTGTTAACCACACTTCACTAGGAAATAAGCAAAAACACTAAATGAGAAACAGCACAAGTAATCAACCTTTTTTCACTTGCAGATGGTAAAAAAGTAAGGCTTCCAGGGCAGAGGTGGCTTAGCAACAGGACAGTGAAGTGCCTAACAAATGTGGAGGCATTTTCAATCCGAGCTGAAGATCTTGAAGAAGTCACAAGCCGGTTCATGAGATTCTTGCGGAATCTTCGTGTTCAAGGATCTCTAAGGTCATTTATTTCCAGGTTTTCTAGTCTTGTCTATGTTAACAAGAATTCTAAGAACAGAAGAGATGAAAGCCTATTATACCAATGAAATGATTTTCTATGAATAAATTTTAATGCTTTGTGATTACTTTGTTTTTCATATATAGTTATGTGTCACAAGTTTGAGAATTTCACTAGTAATAAACCCACTTTCTTTTCTTCAAATTCATGGTTCTGTCATGATCATTGGATCGTTTTGTTATGGCAGGTATGAATCACCTTACTGGCGATCCTTGGCAGCAATTCGAATTCAGGTTGCATGGAGATACAGGAAGAAACGTAGAACTCATTCTATCACCTCACAATTAGATCAATCAATGAACTTGTAGAGTATTCACCTTGCTACCTACTGTTACCTCCAACCCAACATGCCAATTTTCTAGAAATTTGTTTGTCTTTTTTGTTAAACTTTGGTCAAATTATCTCTTCTGTTAAGATTTTTTCGTTAGACTTTTGTCAAATTATTTCTTCTCTTAGATGAGTGGCAAAAGCAATTGATGAGGATGATTAAAGTGCAAATGATGTATTACGAAGTGGACTTTAAGCCTAACACAACCCCATAAAATCGGCTCTTAAGGTTTGCACCCACTTATATATTATAAAAGACTCTAATCTCTAATCGATGTGGGATCTCTAACATGGTGGGAATAACTTCATAAGTGATCCTAGAATGGGATTATAAGTGATCCTAGAATGGGATTAAACTGAATGATGGGTGGTGGCTGATGCATTTGAAGCATGCCATTGAAGAAGGTAACGAGAGTGAGAGAGAGAGAAAGTTGAAGATCTTATATGAAAATATGTTTTTTTATTGACTATTTCATATTATTTTTAAAAATACGAATACTTATATAAATTTAAATGTGTATATTTATTAAATTTTGCTTAAACCTCTTGGCCTAGTTATAGAGTCCAACTTTGAGGCAAAGGAAGCTTCTTCTTGCAATTGATTTTTCTGGTCTAACTGAGACAATATAATCCAAAATCTTGTGACTTATTTTGACTTTTAATCTTCACCTAGGTTTTGATTATTCAAAAAAATATATGTATTAAATTTTGTTCTTCAATCTCTACACTAGATTTGAATGTCACAATATCTAGTTTTATCCTAATTATGTATGTAATGTTTCACATAACTAATCCACAATATGGAAAATTAGTTAAAGTTGAAAAACTTGTTAATAGTTATAAATAATTGTTAAACTAAATTATTAAATTATATGCATTTGGTGTAAATTATCAATTAAAATTATTTTTTCCTTATGACATAACACTTTAAATTTGTATTTAAATTATCGATTGTTACCATTTTTCGTATATTATAACATTCCAAATTTTAAAATATTAATTTCTAACAAAAGCTAAATCAAAATTGAGTTCTAACACATTATTTTTAACGTAAACTATTTCCAAAATCTTAATTTAATCTTCACATTGGTTAAATCCATAAACATCATCTTTATACAAAACAATCTCGCTCAAAATATAAATTAAATTCTAAAAATGAAACTAATTTCCCTTATGTTAATTCTTATTGTATTCTAAAAATGAAAATTAATGATCAATGATAAGAAAAGAAAAAACTGTTAGAATAACCATAAAATTATCAAAGATTTAAATTATACAAAAATTTGTCTTATATGGAAGCTTCTATATAAAAAAAATATAAAAAATTTCAGTAAGGACTAAAACTAACCAGAGTTATTTTTGAAAAGATTAAAATCATGTTTAAAATTAAATTAGTATATAGAAAAAAAAATTGAAATTGGTCTTCTATTTTTTTATAATTAAGACTAAAAGTAATATTATTTTAGGATAGGCTCAACAAAATGGCTCTGATACCATATTACAAAGTGAACTTTAAGTCTAACTCAATCCCATAAAACCAGCTCATAAGATTGAGGTCTGCACCCATTTATATATTATGAAATATCCTTATCTCTAGTCGATGTGGGATCTCCAACAAATATTAAATTTAAGTAACCAACTTGAACATAGAAAACTTACTTGTGTATACAAACACTACTTATCTCTTTGTTAAGATAATGAAGAATTTATTTCATTTTATCACAATGTATTCTTGTAGGTTAAGAACTATATGTTATTAACAAATTTCCAACAATTTATATCATATAAGTACAATAAGCAAGATACATCATGCTCCTATAACAATAAGATATGGGAGACACAATACGTGAAAAATATGAAAACAAATTCACGCACATTATTAAAGTATAATTTTTTAATTAGATAATATGAAAAATAAGCTCTTAATCAAAGTATTTGAGTTAATATTCTTGAAAATACTTAAAATGTCATAATCTAATACTTTACATCAATTTAAATTATAAAATATATAAGTGATACACTTAGTGAATATATGAATGTATAAATTGTATCGATCGGGGTTGAATGAGAGTCATGTCACTTAGTATCATTGATCGATCGATCAGGTAAATAATCACATAACGGACTGAATGAGTCACGTCACTCGGTAGCATTGACTGATCAACCACATTACGGGTCAAATGAGCCATTTTATCCAGTATCATTGACTGATCGATCGAGTGATCAACCACATAAAGAACAAATTGAAACATAAATGACAAGTAAGGAAACATCCTATAAATCAGGGTAACCTCCCTACAAATCCAAACTACATCCCATCAAAACTCTGAGAAATCAACTAACATTGATTGATTGAAGATATGCGCTAAATACGATCCATGAATCAAATAGTTTACTACCAAACACTATAAATAAGCATTTTACAAAGGAGTAATGTATGTTTTTATCAAATACATTATACTCTTATACAAAGTATTGATTTGATTGTTGGAGAACCTTTTGCAGGTTAACTCCTCCTAACCGGATTATGAGTACGAGAAGAATGAATGAGAAGTGACCGATGGATAAAAAACCATTGTTAAATCCAGTTCCAAATACTGTGTCTAGACCCACTTTGTCTTTACAATTCCATAAATCATAATCAGAATCAACATATCTATAAAAAAAAACATGTTTTCATATTTTTCTAATAATTCTTAATAAAAAAAATTAAAAAAAGTTTTGGTAGGTTGTGGCCAAACCAACTACCTTATCACAATATAGATAACGTAGATTTTTGTTTTGTTTGTTAGTTTCTCAAATTTTTTTCTTTTCATTTATCCTTTACTTTTTCCACTTTTTATGAAAAAAAAAGTTATTCTTACAACTTCTCTAAAAATTATATATGCAAACATGACTTCAAACATAAACACTACCCTAAAAATTATATACTGTTTCATTTATGTATGAAACTTCGTCCCTGAGTGAGTTATTAATAATTTATTATTTTGTTTCAAAGATTGTTTATAACAATAATAGTTATTATAATTATAAAAACACAAAAATAAATAAAGAACGAATAATAAACGATTTAAAAAATTTAAACAAAATAACATCAATAGAAGGTAAAAAAAATATTTTATGAAAGTAAAGATAGTTACATTTTATTTATAAATACAACTATAACTTAAATTATACAATCTCAAAGTTCACTAATCACTTAAGACTATTAAATAAAAAAATACAGAAAAATAATTAAAAATCATTGTAATAATTATTATTCATAACATAAGAAAATTTTAATACTCATCTCCATTTTGGAAAAGTAAAATGACTACTAATCCATATTTATTATATAAATAGATAGAATTAGTTATTGATTTCATTAAAAATTAAAACAACTATTTAAGAAAAATAGGATTATGAAAAATAGCAAGTAAAATTTGTCCTAAAGAATCCTAATACTAATTATTGTAAAAGCAATGTTTTGAGAAAAAAAGGAAGTTACATGAGACAATGGTGAATTTGGTAGAATGAAATCCATAACCGTCCAGATTTGACACGTGGCAAGTTGCAAATGAGATGAGATCCTAATCTGTCCGTTCTTTTGCCTCACTCGTATCTCCTTAAGCCACGTGACCCCTCACGTGTCACCTTTCCATCATCCAAGGGATCTCTCCCTACCACACTTTCTGAATCCTTCACGCGCCTTCGTCATCCCACCGTCCATTCCTCACCTGTTTCCGAATCCGCCACGCAACTAACAGACACGTGGCGCCAAACCAACGGCTCTCCAAATATTGTTATTTTAACCTTATCCTCATTTCTCTCACTCTTCCCCTATAAATAGGACTCCCCTTCCTCCAATTTTCCCCTCACTTCATTCACTGAACCCTAAACAAGTTTCTATTTTTCGTCATTGCTCGTATCTTATCCTACCAATTTTTTTGGAAGAATTCTAATAACAAAGAAGATTTCAATCCAATTGTAAATCGGGAAATCTCAGAGAATTTTTCAATCCAATTTTGAATCACAAAACTGTCCAAGATTTGAATTCGATTGCTATTTCGAAAATGGCGTTGAGCATGACTCACCAGATCGGGAGCATGGCCGGTGCGGCGATGGAGTCCTCCTTCAATAACGGCGATTCGACGGCGGCGGTGGTGATAAAGTCGCCGGGGACGAGTCTGAAGTGCAAGGCGATGAGGACGGATGGCGTGGAGGGACTGTCGCCGCCGATGAGTCCGTGCATGACGACGGATGCAAGAGCGGTGCGGGCGGATCTGTCGGCGGTGTGTAAGGCGTTGGCGACGGAGGTGGAGGTGGCGGAGGAGAAGGAGCACGCCGAGGGAGGGAAGAAGGGAGAGGGGAGTGGCGTGCCGGTGTTCGTGATGATGCCGCTGGACAGCGTGACGGCGGGGAACACGGTGAATCGGAGGAAGGCGGTGAACGCGGCGATGGCGGCGCTGAAGAGCGCGGGGGTGGAGGGGGTGATGATGGACGTGTGGTGGGGTCTGGTGGAGAGAGAGAAACCTGGAGAGTACAATTGGGGCGGGTACGTGGAGCTCATGGAAATGGCCAAGAAACATGGCCTCAAGGTTCAGGCCGTCATGTCCTTTCATCAATGCGGCGGTAACGTCGGAGATTCCTGCACGTGAGTAATACCATTTCTTCGTTCTTTATTCCTGTTCTATATTTTCTAATGGTTAGTGTTTGAATGTTTATTACTTTTTGGTTTATTTTTTCTTAAATTATTTTTTGTTTATATGAATTTGTAAACTAACGAAGGATAGTGACATAAGAAGACCGAAATCTAATTGCATGTGAATAGATTATTAGGATTAATATTTTTTTATAGTAATGGATCTTGAGAAAGAGTTTTAGTTTATTACGACTTGAAAAAAAATATAATTTGTGACAGTTAATCAATTACAAAAACAGTTCTACATGTTTCTGGAATCTAGATATTAATTTAACATAAAAAGTAAGATACATATTTTTTGACATAAAAAGTAATGGTTTTTTAGGGCTCAATTTAAGTTTCTTTACGTTTTTCAAAATTACGTAAGATCTTCATCCGAAATTTGCGTTCATTGTTTTGTGGTAGGGAGAGATGAACCCATGGCATGTGAGGTGGAGTGGACTTGTATTACTTTGCTTCTAAGTGTAGAATTAGCTTTTCTATTGAATGAACTAGGAACTTGAATTATTAAGTATTATTGGGTCTTAAGTATTATTTAGCCTTTTTCTCTTTTTGCTGAATTATTAGTGTTTTATTTTCATAATGATTGGAAATTATTAAGTCAATTAAATGTTAATCCTTGTACTCTTTGGAATGAGTTTACACTCTCTTAAAATTAGGGATAAAGTAAGTTTCAATTTTTATTATAATCACAATAATTCAAAAAATAATTTTTTGAAAATATTATTATTTAAAGAGGCGTGGTGATGACGGTGCTGCGTGTCTGATTTGGTTTCGTTCTTTGTGGTTCTAGTGAAAAGTAGATAAAATACATGAGAAAAGTGTGTGGCTTAGCCTATGAAAAGTCCCAAAAATGGAACCACGTGAAGACTCTAGTTCCACGCATTCACGTCGTTATCCCCACAAAAAAGTAGAAAAAAGTTTTTAGGATCCACCTATAAGTTAGTGGTCCCGAGATCTTACTTTGCTTTTCAATCAATTTTTTTTAAAATATTTTAAAATTCTCATTTTCTTAAATAAAATCAATTCTATCCAATAATCCAAATGTGGCAAGTTGAAACTTCTAGATCCCTAAATACCAGTTCTTATCTGTGTGATTTTCTCGATGTTATCGCTATCAGTCTTGCATCTCGCACTGTTCTGGAATTCCATTTGTGTTCTTGGTGGGCTTATGAGATTGTTGTTGTTTTGTGTGTAGCATTCCCTTGCCCAAATGGGTTGTGGAGGAGATTAACAACGATCAGGATCTAGCATATACCGATCAATGGGGAAGAAGAAATTATGAGTATGTATCACTGGGATGTGATACTTTGCCTGTGCTCAAGGGCCGAACTCCAGTTCAATGTTATGCTGATTTCATGCATTCTTTCCGAGACACTTTCAAGCACCTCCTTGGTGACACTATAGTGGTAAATAACTTTCACCCTTTGTATACAGTTTTTCTTAGTCATGCTGTGATTTGTTATGCACTATATCTTCTTACCTGAAATCCGATTACTGGAATAATTCAGGAAATTCAAGTTGGGATGGGACCAGCCGGTGAGCTGCGCTACCCTTCTTACCCGGAGCAAAACGGGACATGGAAATTCCCTGGAATTGGTGCTTTTCAATGCTTTGACAAGGTAAATTTCTGGGTTTTTTTTCCTTACACTCTGTTTCCCTCTGTTTATAACTGGTTTTGTTGGTAAATGTATTCTAAAATATCTTAAGATTTGTCAAAGAATGATTTTAGTCCTATATTTCAAAACTGGTTTTTTTTTATCATCTTTATATACATTTTTAAGGTTGATATTTTTACAGATGTGGTCGGTTTTCATTTCTAACCTTATGTTTCATATCTATTTGGCTTAGGGACCACATTTTAAGTAATACAAAAAAAACCAAAAATGATATTTTTTTAATATGAAAATAATGCATCCAAAACACAATTTATCCGAAAACCGAATTTTCCTATTTATATTAGTTGGGACCACATTTTCAGAAATACAAGAATAAAATATACTATTTTTTAATGTAAAAATAATGGATCCAAAACACATTTGATCCTAAATCCTATATTTAATTGGGACCACATTTTCAGAAATACAGGAATAAAAGATGTTATTTTTTAAATATAAAAATAATAATAATCTAAAAAGCACATTTTATCGTAAAATGAATTCAGTTTCTCTCTGCAAGTTAAAATCATTTTTTTTTGTATTTAATTTTTACAGAAGCATACATCGAACTTCTCTAAAATCATTGTCGCATAAGAATTTTATTTTATTTTCTTACAAATACTGAGAAAATTATTCAAATGCTATAGATTTGGTTTGCTTAGTATTTCTAATGCTTAATTATGCGGTGTGGTGCAGTATATGTTGGGAAGCTTAAAAGCTGCTGCTGAAGCTGAGGGTAAGCCAGAATGGGGAAGCACAGGCCCTACTGATGCTGGGCACTATAACAACTGGCCAGAAGACACTCCATTTTTCCGCAAAGAAGGTGGAGGCTGGAATAGTCATTATGGTGAGTTTTTCCTCACATGGTACTCTCAGATGCTGCTGAACCATGGTGATAGGATTCTCACATCAGCCAAGTCGATATTTGACAACACTGGAGTTAAGATCTCAGTGAAGATTGCTGGCATTCACTGGCACTACGGTTCAAGGTCTCATGCTCCAGAACTCACTGCAGGGTATTACAACACCCGTTTCCATGATGGCTACCTGCCCATTGCTCAAATGTTGGCACGCCATGGTGCCATTTTCAACTTCACCTGCATCGAGATGCGCGATCACGAGCAGCCACAGGATGCCCTTTGTGCTCCTGAGAAGCTGGTGAAGCAAGTGGCTCTGGCAACACAAAAGGCGCAGGTGGCACTTGCTGGCGAAAATGCACTGCCACGCTTTGATGATTATGCTCACGAGCAGATCATAAGGGCATCACAGTTGGATGTTGACGGTGACTCTGGTGACAGAGAGATGTGTGCATTCACATACCTGAGGATGAACCCTCATCTGTTTGAAGCAGATAACTGGAGGAAGTTTGTGGCGTTTGTGAAGAAGATGAAAGAGGGGAAAAGGGCAAACAAGTGTTGGGAAGAGGTGGAGAGGGAGGCAGAGCATTTTGTGCATATTACGCAGCCTCTTGTGCAAGAGGCTGCAGTGCTGATGCACTGAGAATTGTTGGAACATCCTTGTGTTGATAGGGATTAGGAAACAGTCACAACTGGGCTGTGTGAAAGTTTTAGTGAACCAGCAGCCCAGCTTTGTGGCTATGGAGATATCAAATTTTGTATTACATTGTTGTTTTCTATTGTATGTATCCACCTAAAACTTCTATTTCCACTTGTACAAACTAATTACTTATTTCTGTATCATTAAACTTATTGGGGACTATTTCATTGTATTTAATGCAATTTTCACAGATAATGAATTCTACTTTTGTTTCAGATACCTCTCCCAACCTTTCTTAATGTTCTCTTGTCACATTCTCAACTGCATCAATACATTTTCTGAAACCTTTTTATTTACTTTTTCTTCTCACAACTGTCAAACACCAGTAATACTTTCTATCAATCAAATAGTTATACTTTACGGAAACAATAACTGACCTACTGAGATCAGGAAAAAGGAAAATCTGTGGTGGGATTGTGTATTTTGTAGTTTTGTCCTTAAACATATATTGAAGTTAATCGTTGTCTTAATTCATAATTCATATCCATGAGAGCATAGTGTTGTGAAGTGTCTCTGATTGTATAATCCTGTAAAGTATTGATATTGAATTAGATAAAATGAAATTTTTTATTGTATAACTACGTCTCATAATATAATATTATACTAAAATAATAATAATAATAAATATGCTTAAAATTAAAATTAAATTAAAATATTGTTTATGATGATTTGACAAAAATGAAGTGTCAAAATATCATGAGCCATTGAAAGATGATGAAGATGATGTATCATGATAAAGATTATTTGAGGTTGTACTTTCGTTGCATAACTAAATATGAGTGAGAGCAAAATCAATTATTCCTAACACATAAAATTATATCTTAACACATAATCACATAAGATCATATCTTAACACATAATCATAATCAATTACATTTTTCTTGCAAAAGAATGTGTTTGAAATTGTTGCAATGAACTTTAATATTTTCTGTCACTAATGAAATTTTATTTTATAATTTTGCTTTCATAAAAAAAAATCAACTTTTTTCTCCAATTCATTATAACATACACATACATATTTAATTTAATCATTTACAAATTAATTTTAACAAAACAAATTCAAGGACATTTTAATAAATGATTAAATTAAACATTTTTTTTTCATTTTCACTCACTTTCCATATGTTCAAATAACTTTTTTTTTTTACTTTTTTTTTTCATCCTTTCCTCTTGTTTCCACCATCACCAATCCAAACAAAACAAAAATTATTAGTGTTCATAAATTATTTAGACTTAATTCACTTAACCAACCTTGATTAGACCTAACGAAAAGGGTTAATCCTTCACATCAATACAAACGTATGAGAGACATAATAAAAGACTTGCAGAAATTTCAATACCACAGAAAATTGCTTACCAGTTATTGTGCACTTGGGTAGAAGACAAAACCATTTCAATGTTTTCTGCACCAAGTTTGCTGAATCAACCTCTTAACTCCTTCTTTTATTTCAGTTCTTATTTCATACATCAATGGTTGCGTGATCTACTACACTATACAACATTTCAATTAATTACAATTTTTTTGTCAATTTTCATATATGTACAAAAATATTTTGAACACTAATTCTAAAATTTTGGCAAAGAAATACTTGATGATTCTCATGACTCACATGTAATAAGATAAACCGTGTCAATTAGAAAACCACACTTTGAAACTTGTTTGGTGAATGATTGGTGTGAAAATATGACTATTGAAATGGCTTTCACATATTATCTTAGAAATTGAAATACCAATGATTCTCCATAAATCTTGTAAGTATTGCTTACTAGTTGCTTCTCTTTAAGACTTTTCTTCCTTCTTATCAAATTATGCTTGGAAAAAAAAGGAAGTTTTTATAAATTTATTTTAATATTTTTATTATATATGATTTTATTATTATTTTTCTATATTATTATTATTATTAAATTTGTACCTTTTTATTCTAATATTTATATTACTAATATTATTAAAAAAATTGTTATATAAAAATATTTATATTAATTATTATATATTATTTTATTTTTGTTATTTTTATTATATTATATTATATAATTGATTATTTATAATATAATTAATTGTAATAAGAATTATTAGATAATCGATTATGTTAGAACAATTGATTATGTTATACATAATTGATTATCACATCTCACAATGTTTCCTGTCTTTTAAGCATAATTCAAACCTTTCGTTGTCTCTTCCAACTAATTAAACAAGCTATGACAATTATCAATCTCTCAAATTATTAATGCAAAAAATGAGGGTGGATTCAAACAATAAAAGAAAAACAGTTTGTTTAGAGGAAAAAAATAAAAACAATCTTTTTAATTAGAATAGACTAATATGAAAATTAATTTGTAGAAATTTTCTTATATTAACTCCTCTAAAAAAAATTATTCTATAAAAATTAGTTTTAATCTATAAAATATTTATTTTCCTCTCTATAATTATTGCAAAATGTCTACGTTATAGTATTTATTTAAGGAATTACCTATTTTACTAATGCAACTTCCTAAACATCATAGATTTTGATTGGGTATTTAGAAAAGATAAATATTTCTAATTAATTAGTCAAAAACCATTTTTGAATTATTTAATATTTATAAAAAAAATATGTCAACTTCACTTATTATTGGCCTATATACTTACCTTATTCATAACATTATTTTTCAGTATAAATCATACTTCTAAAGTTTTTTTTTAGACCTTATCTCACTTTTCTCTCTTTTCTTTTTCTCTGCAAGTCTCTGACTTCTTATAAACTTTTGTAGTTTGGAAGTTTCAAATGACTTGTTCATTACATTATGCAAATAAGTCCTTGAAGCCAACGCGAATTCACATGTTGAAAGCAACTTTATTAGTAATAATTTGAGTTTGTGAGAACATTTTTTTTAAAATAGCATAATTTAAAAAACATCTATCTAAATAACCCTGAAGCAATAATATTTATAGGATTTAAAGGGACTTAACCATAAATCTTTCTTAGAATCATATTAAATTAGAAATAAAATTGGATAACTTCAATTTCTTAATTAGGGCTACATGTGATGAACATGATTTTAGGTGCCCCTTTCATAAAGGAATATACCATCTCATACACATGATGAATGTGTCATTAGGGTATTTTAGAAATTGGGACAACATGTGAATTTTCTTATTATCAACCAACCTAACTTAGAAAACAAACATGGTCATGTTGGATATGAACAAAATTTTGAAGCACAGGAAACCCACAAGATGCATGTGTGGTTGTGTTTTTTTTTTTTTTTGTGAGGATGAATGAATTTAGTTCACCGACTTTACTTTACTCAAATCATTTTTTAATAATGGGGTTTGTTTAATACATTAGATTTTGTGTCATTATCTAATAATGAGATTTGTTAGAGAATTTACTTTGAAAAAAAAAATCTTATCCCTTCTTAAAATTGGTTGTGGATTAATACGAATTCAATGACATTGAAAGTGAATTAAACTATAAATAATTATTTATAACTTCTTAATGTTTGTTGTCATGAATAGAAAAAAAATGTTTGGAATAACATTAATTTTAGAATTTGCAACAATCATAAAATAAAAATTAATTTTTAGAAATAAAAAATAATTAGTTGTTATAATGACTAAATTAAAGATCACTTTATAGATTAAAAAAAATTTGATTTCTAAATTAGTTTCTATTATTGTTAAATGGTTTCTAAACTGGTGTCTAATTAACAACTAATGTTTTTCTACCAATTTTTTTTACTTATTTATCATTTTTTTTTCTACTCTCTTATTTTTCAAGTGAACAATTCAATTTTCATTTATTTCTCATTTCTTTTACTTTATTCCTTTTTTTCCACTCCCTGTATTTCTTTCTTCTATACCAGATATAACATTACGATAATTATTTTAAAAATATCAGAATTATCATATATAAGGTCTATTTTAATAGAATTTTCTACAAACATTTATAGAAAAAGATTATGAAATCATTTTTCTTATATTAAATTACTTTATATATAAGTTAATTTGTATAATTCTTTTAATATTAAATTTATATTTTTAATTTATGTAAGAATTTTTTTTTGAAAAAAAAATCCTTATAAAATAATTTATCCAAACAAATCCAATATAGTTTGTAATTAAATAACAATTAAAACTATGTACTTGTAGGTTGTATTAGGCCATTTGTCATGTTTATTGGGCTTTACTGTCCATGGATTAGTATGTTGACTTTGTTCAGTACCATTTATTAATGGATCCAAAGCATGTTAAAGAATTGATACAGTAAAATTCATACCATTTATTTATTTATTTTTAATATAAATGCATTTTTTTAATTAATTAATTTAAAAAATAATAAGAAACAAATTCTATTTTTTCTTTAAATAAGTATTTTTAATGAATTATTTTAAATATAAACAATCTGGTCCCTTATATTGTATTTTTATCTTATTAAATCAGTATGACCTTGGTTCTATGTATTTTTTTATATGTGGTTACAGTAGTATCACACGTATATCTTCTAAAAAAATGTTTGTATAAAACTGAAATTTTCAACTGTAAAATATATATTCAAATTGATCTTATCATACTATGCCCTAGTGTGACTCTTTCTTCCTACACATCCATACCTTCTTATGTCACCCCATACTAAATATGAAAATACCATTTTATCCTTTTTTTCACTTCTTTGGATTTGAAATAATAAGCCTATCCGGATTACATAATCCGAAAGTCAATTTGATATTTAGAAAAGACTTCCGGATTATATAATCCAGAAGCTAATAACACATCTGAAAAAAAGGCTTCTGGATTACATAATCCGGAAGTTAATATTATGTATAGAAAAGACTTCCGGATTATGTAATCCGGAAGCTAATCACAAAAGACTTCCGGATTACATAATCCAGAAGCTAATTCTGAATCTAGAAAAAGACTTCCAGATTATGTAATCCGGAATATTGAAAAGGGTATTTTTGGAATAAGAAAAATTTATGGGGGTGGCACAAGAAGGTATGGAAGTGCAGGAAGAAGCAGCCATAAAGTGTAAGTAAGCCCATAAAAGATAGGTAAACATTGGAGTTAAAAGCCCAATTTTGTTTGCTCGGGTTGGGCCTATCGGTGAAGTTCAAGGGCCCAAAGCTGAAGAATTTTCGTTTTGAAGCAACATTATGAGCATGCCAATAGAAACATGTAAGACCTAAATAACACTTTTAAAATAAAATAACAACTTTAAATATAATAAAAAACTGTAAGAAGGAAGAAGTTTCAATTTTAAATATTTCTCAATTATATTTTTATTATATACTAAAAATTATTTGGAAAAAATGAAAGATATATAAATTATAATGAATAACTTATCTAAATTTGCATTGAAAATAAAAATAAATAAATAAATTCTAATTTGAATGAAAAAATCTTAAATGATTATTATATAAGAATAGAGCGAGTAATATTATATTTTATTTTTTGAAAATCTATTAATGAGCTGGATGCGTCTTCTTTTTCATATACATATATAAACCACTAAACGAGTAATTTACTACTAATTTTAGAAAAAAAAATAAAAGAAAAATTATCAATAGGAGTATATATTTAAAATTAAAAAAAAAAGGTTAAGAGGAGAGAAGTTCTTCAATTTCAAAGTCAAAATGCAGGAACTTAAGCTATTCATACGAATTATTGATTTGTTTTAACAAAAAAAGGTAATTACAAAAATGAACCGAAATTTTACTTTGTTTGGTTTAATTACCAGTTGTTGTGTTCATAGTTTAGTTGGAAAAAAAAAACTAAACATTAATTATGTTTGGTTGAAAAAGAAAATACGAAAAATAAGTACATGTAAATTTAGGAAATTCCAAACTTTGTAATTAAGCAATTATACTTTATTAATAAAAATAATTAATTATTTTTAGAGCAAAACAACAACTTATTTTTCATAATAAAAACCGAAATATAAAATTCCACGGTCCCAAACATGCTCTTCCTAATCTCCGTTCCAAAAGAATTTCTTAAATCACTATAAGAAAATCATGAAATAAAAATTAATTTTAGAGATAAAAAATAATTAGTTGTTATAGTGACTAAATTAGAGACCATTTTAGAAACTAAAAATATTTTTGGTTTCTCAATTAGTTTATGTTATTGTTAAATGATTTTTAAATCAGTATATAATTAGTAACCAAGGTTTTTGTTATCAAATTTAGAATCTAAATAATTGGTACTGGATAGCTAATTAGATATCAATTTAGAAACTATTTAATAATAATAGAAACTAATTTAGAAACCAAAATTTTTTAGTTTTTAAAATGTTCTCTAAACTACAGCAACTAATTATTTTTTATCTCTAAAATTAGTTTTTATTTCATGATTTTCTTGTAGTGAATATAAATAATTTTTAAACATCAATATTCTAAAATTAATTATGTAAATACAAAAAAACTTGTACTTCACCATCAAATTTTGTTTCTAAAACACACAAAAAAAAAAACTCAAATAAATTTCTGAACTCTTTTAAAAGCTTTACTTAACTTCATTTTTCATCTCTAAACATATATTGTCATTGTCACTTAATTTGTTTGAAAAAATAAATAAAAAAATGAAAAAACTATTTTTAGAACTTAAATCTTAAAAAATCAGAAAATGATTTAATATTTAAAAGTGACGTGACAACAAAAATACAGTTTGAAGGACTAGGAAAATTAATTGTACCGATAGAAAGTACGAAAAAAAATGGAAGATTGGTTGAGTTGAACGTGATTCCATATATTTCTTGCACAGTTTTGTGTGTGTGTATATATATATATTATGTAGGGAAAAAATAAGGTATAAATATTAAGGTGCAACATAAATAAAAGAGGTAGTTCAACAATAGCTGTTAATTAGTTACCACCCAATTAAGGGTGCAACACTCTTCGTACGTACGTATTAATACACAAAATAATACAGAATACATATTATATATGTATATATATTGATGGACATAGTTAACAGTGCAACAAGAAACATGCATGCAGTTGGGAACACGACAGAACCTAACACAAGTTATACATATAATGCTATTGGCTATCTGTTTTCTTGTCAGTTGAACTACTGCAATTCAATTTCATATCCTTCCTCTTAATACTTCTTCTTCTGCCCATGCATCCTTCATCAATCTACATATATATACACAAACATCTTTTGCTCTTTATAATATATATATATATATATATATATATATATATATATATGTATATATGTATATGTATATAAAAGAATTTTTGACTTTGGAGAGTGAATATATATATACATTCATTGTGTTCTGTGGAATGAGTACTTGCCATAGTTGCATGTATACAAAAAATATATTTGAAAAAAGAATTTATAATCTCAATAAATAATGTATATGTTTTTGGAAACTTAGGTCTAAAGTTATGTGTTTTTTTTATCAGAACTATAAAGAATGATATAAATAGAAGTATTAGATATATTTCAATTCTTTAAAAAAAAATAATAGTGATGTTAAAACACTTTGCACCACATATTTTGTAATGAATTAAGAGTTACTCAATTCATCCAAAAAATAAATAAAAGGGTTTCTAAATTTGGATGTTATTCGTGTTCAAATTTTAGTTTGAATCATCATGAAAATTTGTTTGACTCTGATATATAATTATTAAAAATGATATTGTTTTTTCACTACAAGAAAATTATTAAATAGAAACCAATTTTTAGATACCAAAATAATTAGTTGCAATAATAACTAAATTATAGACCATTTTAGAAACTAAAAAAAAATGGTTTTTAAATTAGTTTCTATTATTGTTAAATAGTTTCTAAATTAGTATCTAATTAGTTACCAAGATTTTAACTACCAATTATTTAGTTTCTAAATTTGGTAGCAAAAACTTTGGTTGCTAATTAGATATCAATTTAGAAATCATTTAACAATAATAGAAACTAATTTATAGAAACCAAAAAATTATTTAGTCCCTAAAATGATCTTTAGTTTAGTCACTATATCAACTAATTATTTTTTTTCTCTAAAATTGGTTTCTATTTCATTATTTTCTTGTTCAAATTTCAAAATGCTATCCAAATAATTTTCAACAACCTGTTTTTTTTTATATGTGTTACCAAATTAGTAGTGTTGAAGTGTGAGAAAGTGAATTTGGACAAACTTAAATTTCACTTTGGAAAGGATTATATAAATGAAGACCAACTCTCATTTCATGAATCAATCTTTAAATAACTCAGGTTTTAATGAAAACTCTGAGAAATTAGCAGACATAAATAAGCATGCCTTTATGAGACTCGTACCATTTTCTTTATTAAGATGAACTATAAAAGTGTTGTTGCATTGGTTAAACAAAATGTAAATAATTTATTTTATTTAACAAATGATATTGAAGATCTTGTAGAGATAAAGATCTATTTATAATATTTATTTTATTTTACAAAACAATTTTATAAAGACGAGTTAAAGTTTAAAGTCAGTATCATGAATTATACTTCTTTTATGATTTCTTCTTCATCTGCAACTCTAAACATTTAATTTTTTTCTCAGTCCTCTTATTATGTTCCTTGTACTTTAATACTCGCATCAATCTATATTAGTTAGTGTGCAATTAAATATATAATCTAATTAAATGTTTTTCAATGAGTTTTTGTACAAATATTTTTTTTATGAAATAGACAGAATACCAGAAGGTACTCTTCTACCCTTCTAGAGAATAACATAATCAAAAGATAAAATTAACCCCAAAAAAAAAATTTACACAAATATTGAACTTTGTTTCTTTGTGTAATTCATGTAAATAATTAATCAGATATTTATTAACTCCAAAACATAATTAAAGTCAATCTATACATCCTAAACCACAGTATGTTATTATATATAATAATTCAAACAAACCTTACTTACCAAAATGAATGACGGTCTTATTAAACAATTTCTTCTTAAACGAAACCAAATTGCGTATAGAACAAAAATATCTTTGTTTAATAAAATGTTATCAAATGAGTTTATTTATAAATCAAACTACAATATTGGTTAAAACAACAACCACGGTAGATTTTATCAAACAAGTTAAAAATAAAAATCTGGTAAATTTGTTTGTAAAATTACTAAAATATAAATACAAAGATCTCTAATATTGGTAACTTGGTGGTCCTATATTAATTTATGCAATATATATATGTTTGATAATATCATTTTAAGAAAAGAAACGATCATTACAACACATTCATTAAATATAGTCACCCAAATTAGAAACAAAAATAACTATTTATTATATTAACTAAATTAAATTCTATTTTTAAAATTAAAAAATTATTTGTATTTAAAATAATTTTTATTATTAAAAAAAAATTAAATTAAGATATAAATTACTTACCTGAATTTTAGCTACTAATATTTTATATTCTAAATTGACCTTAATTAGTCTTTTAGAGACTAATTTAGAATCTAAGATATTATTACTTAAAATATTGATAGCTAATGGTTAGATACCAATTTAAAAACTATTTTATAAATTTTTATTAATTATAAAAACTACTTTATATATCAATAGTTTTGTTTATCTTTAAAATGGTCTATAATTAAGTCCAATAGTAACTAATTATTTAGTTACAATTTAATAAAAAAAATTTAGTGAATATGCCGGAGTTCAGGTGTTTTTGGTATCAATAATAGGTTATTTGTATAATATGATTCAAATATCTCTGAAATATTCTTATTTATTAATTATAAAAAAAAATAATAACATAGGGAGGAAGAGAATGATGAGAATAGTGTGTCACCCTCATTTGCATTTGCAAGGAGAAGAAAAGAGAGTAGATGAGGGCAATGGCTTAAGCAACAAGTTTTGATGTGAATTAATGAAGAAGAAGAAGATTATTTTGAATTGATGGCCTATGTTGAAGTAGCATGCAGTCACTGTGGAGAAAAAAACTAGCATACGTTGCAATTTGAGGATGAAAAGTCAACTCAAAAAGAGACAACACGCAATTCATTGTTTGTTTGTTTCTCCTTTTTCATTCTTCTCTTCAACTGGTTTATTTTGATGGTGGATGATCTGAGAAATGCAGATAGAAAATTAGAAAGGCAATGGTGTGGACCATCCAACTTAATTGGTTACTGAATTTAAGAACTGTTGTTTAAGCCACACCTCACACTGCCATACTCAGACCTTGCTCCCCAACAATCTTCTCTCTCTCTATAAACCCTAAACAACAACAAACACCCTTTTAATACAACACTGCATCAGTGTTTTTCTTTCTTGTGTTCATTCTATTTGAAAAAAAAAAAAAAATCCATATATTTTATTCACTACAAGAAAATCATGAAATATAAACTAATTTTTAGAGATCAAAATAATTAGTTATAATAGAAACTAAAATAGAGACCATTTTGAAAACTAAAAAAAAAAATTGGTTTCTAAATTAGTTTCTATTATTGTTAAATAGTTTCTAAATTGGTATATAATTAGCAACTAAGGTTTTAACTACTAATTATTTAATTTCTAAATTTGGTAGCAAAAATCTTGGTTGCTAATTAGATATCAATTTAGAAACTATTTAACAATAATAGAAAATAATATAAACTAATTTAGAAACCAAATTTCTTTTTAATTTCTAAAATGGTCTCTAATTTAGTTAATATTGTAACTAATTATTTTGGTTTCTACAAATTGGTTTCTATTTCATGATTTTCTTGTAGTTACTCACAAACTATTTAGTATGATGAATTTGTTGATGTTTACACTAATAACCTTGAGAGGGATTCTTATAAACAGTTTATCAGTGATGTATATTAGGTAAATATTGAGTATAGGTTAGTACTAGTTAAATTTTAGCTAATTTTAGTCAGACAATTAAATTTTATTTCGTAAAAGAACTTTTTGGAGGCTGTGATGATTTATAGTTTCAAAACTTTTGTATAAAAGTTAGAATATCTTCTAGATTTTATTTTTTTCAAAACAAAATGTGTAGAACAAAGTGCGAGAAAAATAATAGTTTTCTCCTATTTGTGTTTAATTGTTATTTTTTAAAATATTTTTATATTTATTTACACTAAAAATAATCGTAAAATAAAAATTAATTTTAAAAAATTAAGAAATTTGATTCCATTTGTTGATGTTTTTGAAAAAAAATCTTAAAGGACATTAAAGGAAGCATGAGAGTATGTAAAAGTGTGAAATATTAATGGAAAGGGATTTTGAATGATGAATATATTGTTGTGTGTTTAAAGGAAAATGGGCAATGAGTGGAAAGGAAAAGTAAATAGATGCATATGAATATAGGTATTGTTTGATTGCATATTTATCTACTCTTATAAATTTGTGTTGGTGTGTGCATATATAAGGGTTAAATTTGTGGAAGGCATAGGGTTTTAATGCTGAAAAATGTTCTTCACCAACTGCGTAAATGTTTCATCAAAATTATTGAGCCAAAATTGGGTGCTGCCTCTGGATTTTGAACAACCAAATAACTCCATCTTCTCCTTCATCACTCAAGTTTAAGCTGCAATCATTGTCTCTGCAATTCTTAATGAATCGTTGAAATTTCTTTTAATTATTAATTAAACAGTTGAGTTGATCTTATCAGTCTTTAAATGAATCACTTTTTTTGGCTTCACCCCTCCATTAACAATCTCACATCTCACTTAATAATTTCTTCAAGAAAATAATTATATACTTCCTTCAAAACCCTAATATTCATTACATTTCAACACACTAATTCTTTTTTTCCTCCATTAATTCGATTTAGAGGCTAATTTTATCTAATATTATAATTTATTCTTGTTGCTCAAACCATTTTTTATGAATATCACTACAACAAAATTATTAAATAACAAAAAATAATTTTTAAAATAAAAATAATTAATTATTATATTAATTAAATTAAATATTATTTTAAAATCTAAAAAATTATTGATATTTAAATTAGTGTCTATTATTAATAAATAGTTTATAAATTTGTATTTAACTAATTATCAAGATTTTAACTACCAACTTTAAAATCTAAATAATTAGTAATTAAAATATTGATAGCTAATCAGATATAAAATTTAAAAATTATTTATCAATAATAAAAACTAATTTAAATACTAATAATTATTTTAGTATATAATTTAGTTAATATAAAAATTAATTTTTTTTTTTAAATTAGTTTTTATTTAATAATTTTAAAATAATATAAAATATTATTGCTTGCCTTGTTGATACATTTTAATTTTAAATTCTAACAGTTGATATATTTTTTAATATATAATTTCCGAACCACGAGCAAAAATTTTATGATGATGCATTCATTAATTGGTATAATTTCCATTTTCTGTGTAATATAGTTGTCGATAAATGGCGATAGTTGATGAATGCATCAAAATTATTAAAAAACATATAGATATAAGTAATTTAATGTCATTTTTTGCACGAAGGAATGGTGCATAATTTACCAATAGCTTATTTATTGGTAACCATTAATTGCATACTAAAATTCACCAAAAACATTACAACTGTGCTTATTTATTTTTTTTATCAGCACAACTGTGCTTATTTTGATTTGAGCATTTATGGTTTTTATGTTCACATGTGTATATTTTTACTGACTTTTTTCTAAGTTTATTTGCCATATATTTTGGTTGCAGTACAGTGATTCTAAATTTATCAACAAGTTTTTGTAAATAATTAGGATTGAACACAAAATTCTTGTTAGATGATTATTCAACATGAATATTTTAAATCGTGAATTAGTTTTTTAATTAAAATTAATACAATACATATTTTTTCTATACGAATTATTTTAAATCATGAATAGTTTAATTATAATGAAATTAATACACTACTACAAGAAAATAATCAAATTGCAATTAATATTAGAGACTAAAATAATTAGTTACTATTGATCTAAATTAAAGATTTTTTTTATCAGAAATAACAAAAATATATAAATGCGAACCACTTCACGGGTGGATCAACCCTTATATATATACAAAGACCAACATCTACATGTAACCACCAAACCAACAAGAATAAACACTGTCCATACTAAAAACTCAAAATACATCAGACAATCAATAGCATACAAACCAAAGGTTCCAAACACCAACTGGAAAAGGGGATCAGCGTAGATCGGGATTTTGCAGAGATCCAAAACCAAACCTCAGCTTGCATCAAGGTACAGACTTCCGACGCATCGGCCACTCCCCTATTAAAAATAATTGAGTTTCTGTGAAACCAGATTTTCCCCACCACCCCAACCCAAATTGTACTCCAAACTTCATTAATCGAATCCGAGGACAAGTTCATCCTGAATTTTAAAGACTACAAAAATTATTGATATCTAAAGTAATTTTTATTATTAATAAAAATTCATAAAGTAATTTTTAAATTGAATCTAACAATTAGCTACCAAGGTTTTATCTACTAATATTTTAGATTCTAAATTAGTCTCCAAAAGAGTAACTGAGACCAATTTAGAATCTAAAATATTAGTAGCTAAAACTATGGTAGCTAATTTACATATTAATTTAAAAATTATTTTATAAATTTTTATTAGTAATAAAAACCACTTTAGATATAAATATTTGTTAGTCTCTAAAATAATATCTAATTTAGTTAATATAGTGATTAATTATTTTCTGTCTCTAATTTTGATTGTTATTTAGTGAATTTCTTGTAATGATATAACATGTATTTGAAAAAATAATTAAGATATGAATAGGTTAATTATCATAATATTATTATTATTATTTAATTTTAACAAAAAAATTGGCATTGATGATTTAATTATGTAAAATTATAATTAAACTGTTGAATCAATAAAATTGATTTTCTTATTAATATTTATTAATAGTTTTGATAGAAAAAAAATAATTTGATATATGTATATATATTTATAAGAAACAGCTAGCAGTGGTGTTTGGTCGTTGGGAGGTAGAGGGTGGAAGTGTACGAAGCAGCTTCTCTTTCTTTAATCCTTCTTATTTTGTTTTCCATTTAAACTCTGTTTCTCTTCCAAATGTGTTCTATCCTGAATTTAATTCTTTTCCATCACTTTTCTCTTTTCCCTCTTCAACTATCCTTGTCCTACTCAATTTAATTCTATCCTCATTTCACCATTCTTATATCTATATTTTTTTATTTTCGTTATATATACACATTAATATATATATATTAATAATGATTATTCTATTCACTTTAACTCAATTTTTACACAAATCTAAAATAACAATAATGCATCTTGTTAACATAATTCAATAAAATTATTAAATATAATTAGTCATTATATTAACTGAATAAAATACTATTTAAGAAATTAAAGAATTATTTGTATCTAAAATAATTTTTATTTTTAATAAAAATTTATTAATTAGTATTTAAACTAACTACTAATATTTTAGATTCTAAATTAGTTTCTAAAATACTAATAGAGACTAATTTAGAATATACGTAACTAAAATCTTAATAACCAATAGTTAGATATCAATTTTAAAACTATTTTATAATTTTTTATTAATAGACATTATTTTAGGTACTATTTTTTTTAATTTATAAAATAGTTTATAATTCATTTAAATAGTAACTAATTATTTTAGTGTTTAATATTAATTTTTATTTAATAATTTTAGTTAAGAATATTAATTTAAACATATAGAAGTTTCAGTTGCATGTGTTGATTATATTAGGGTGGATTTACAATGTTTTTTTTTTATATTTTATAGCATATATGATTATTGAAAAAATAATTTTTAACAGATTCATAAAATATCTACAATACCTAGGTATAGCTTCTTCACAATATACTATATTAAGGCATAAAATGCAGATGATTTGTGGAATGTTTGTCGTTAGATTTTTATGAATAGAATTTTGTAAAAACCCTAGCATGACCACACTACAATAACCAAATAATAAAGATAAGTGATCAGAGTTAAATGATGACTTTTGATTTAATGAATTTGAATAAATAGCTTTAGTGAATACTAACCTTTAACTCATGTTAATTACAAACACATAGGATCCTCTGTCTAGAAGTTTTAAAATAATGACAATAAATTCACTAGTTTTAAAGCTTGGATTAAAGTATGTCACAAACACATGAACATGAATTGCTTTATTTAGCAATGTAAATTATGATAATAGCATAATTGGAGCTGGATAATTAGAGATGTAGCAGGTCTTCAAGAATTTCTCAAAAAACCTAATATAATTTACAAGGTTTGTGGTGTTTTCGAAAAGACATAAAACTATTTTAATTTTTAAAATATTAAATAAACATCATTCACCCTTCATATGTGTCTAGTGTTTTTTTTTTTTCATGTGATAATAAAATCATGATGTCAATTTGTTTCCAATCTCTTATTAGCTACCCAAAATGTTATTGTTTAATAAATTTTTAATACACTTCTAACAAAATCACATATATCAATAAAAATAAATATTAATTTAATATTTAAAAGATACTTCAATCCTATTAAAAAATTATCTCTAATAGTTCCAACATTGTTGGAACAACAAAAACATGACCTAAACTAAACCTACTAAAAACTCTGAATAAATACTAGTTTAGTTACTTTGCATAAAGTTTTAAACCAATATTATCAATGGATCAAATTTACTTTTATTCTTAATGACTTAAAAAACCCTTTCTCATTAATAGAGAAATACAAACAGATAGATAAGATTTTTCCAATATTTCATAAAAACAAGAAAAATTCTTAATAAAAATTCTTTATCAATATTTTTTTATATAATTTCAAAGACATTAGTTTCTAAGATTAAAAGTAAATTAAAACTAAAATTTAAGAGAATGATTTTATTAATATATGTATACTAGGAGTATTAGTTAGTTGAGGAATAGAAAATCATTTAGTAATGGAGTTTAGGGTTTTGAAAATAAAAATGTGAAATGAATATGGTTTTTTTGTGTGTTGCAGAAACATTGATGATGGTAAATTGGCAATGATATGAACAGTTAACTAGTTGTAAATTGGGCACCCCACCCACTTGATTCACTTGGAGAGAAATTAAATTATGGTGTAAACAGAAAGAGGAAAAGTGAGGCAATTAAATGCTTGAGCAATCAAGTGCTGGTAAAGAATAAATGAATGGTAAAGTAGATGAAGTTTTCAATATATTTAAGTTTCAGTTAAAGAGGATATCATTAATATGGTATTCATGATCCATCCATGTGTTTATTATCCTCTCTTTTTTCTTTCCTGCATCATCATTTTTCGAATTTCAAACAATGGACATTTTCAACAAGTTCATCACTTAGTTAAGGAATTAATTAAAACTAACATGTATAAACCCTTCATTTATAAACTCTTGATATTGCACACTTTAAATTTCATGATTTTTTTATATATTTGCACTCATACTTAAATGTAGTAACAAATATATATTTTTTATATTATAACATGTACTACAAGAAAATAGTAGATAAACACCAATTTTATAAGATAAACGATAATTAGTCACTAAATTAGATATTAATAAAAAGATTAAAAAAATTATTAGTATATAAAATAATTTATGTTATTAATAAATAGTTTATAAATTCAGGATAAAATGAAGTTTCTACTACTATTTCGACAATTAAAGACTTAACTTGTCTAGTGAAAACTTTGTCTAAAGCTTCAATGAAAAATGATTAAGTTTTTTTGTATTAATACTGGTAGTGATAAAGTTCTGCGTCCTCTTCCTGTTAGATGAGAGTTTCCTTCACCAGGTTGGGTTAAAATTAACACTAATGGGGCTATTAGGGGTATCCTGGTCTTGCTATTTGTGAAGGTATTTTCTGTGGGAGTATGAGAGAGTTTATTGGTGTTTTCTTTGCGTTTATTAAAGTTCAGACTGTTATGGTTGTTGAGTTTTATGGAGTTATACATGCTATGGAGGAAGTCCAAAAGATGAAGCTTACTAATGTCTGGCTTGAATGTGATTCTGTTTTGGTTTGTGCAACGTTTATTGCTATGACTAATATTCCATGGATGTTTCGTAATCTATGGAATACTTGTCTTAATTACTGTTGAAAAATCAAGTTTATGGTTACTCATATTTTTCGTGAAAGGCAATGCATGTACTGATAAGTTGGCTAATTTAAGATTTATTCATAGAGAACCATTTCCTTGGTATAATAGGCTTCCATCTAGTCTACTTATGTATCGTTTTTGTTAGCATATGAGTTTTGATGTAATCCCCCATATTCTTGTATTTTTCTTTTTTTTCTGTTTTTTAATAATATTTTTTTCATGTGATCTAAAATAAAACGAAAGATATTAAGTAGAAGTGTTTTAGATCAAATACATTATTTATTAATATATATATATATATATTTATTGAAATTGTAAACCGTAATAAAATAATCGAGATTTTAATTCTGATTCCCTAATCATATGGTTAAAAGTAGGGGGAAAATAGAATTATAATATTTTTTAATGCTATTAATATACTTTAACTGTGTTTTCTAATTAAAATTTCATTTATTAAATTTTTATTTGAAAAATATTTTTTAAGTTTCTTTAAGTCATTTTTAAATCTTGAACTTAATTGTGAGAAAAAGAGGTTAGGTTACAAAAAGTTGAAACTGATGCACGTGAAAATTGTCCAGAAGTGATTGAAAGAATTTGTTATAATTAGCTTACTTATTTTATTTACATATCATTAAACATATTCACTCTGATAGCATAATTAACATTTAATATTGTTATCATACTAATTACTATTAAAATAGAACTCTTAGTGCCCATTTAATTGAAAGTTATTAGAATAATTCTTTGCAGATTTCTATTCAATGCTATGTTTGTGATTAAATAAAAAAAAATTCTGCTTTTTAAATAAATTTACTCAAACATATTAAAAACCAGTTTTTGTTTCATTAACAAATATTTTCTCTTAAAAGAAATAAACAAACATACCTAATATAATCACAAAAACATGCATGAAATTAATTTTATCAAGAAAATAATCAAATTACAATTAATTTTAGAGACTAAAATAATTAGTTAGTATTGGACTAAATTAAAGACCATTACAGAGACTAAAATAAATATTGCTATCTAAATTAGTTTTTATTATTAATAAAAAATTATAAACTAATTTTTAAATTGGTATCTAACCATTAGTTACCAAAATTTTAACTACTAATATTTTATATTCTAAATTAATTTTTAAAACACTAATCGAGAGCAATTTAGAATCTAAAATATTAACATGCATGAACTTAGTTTTATCAACACTACAAGAAAATAATCAAATTGTCACTAATTTTAAAGGCTAAAATAATTAGTTACTATTGGACTAAATTAGATATCATTATAGAGATTACAAAAATTATTGGTATCTAAATTAATTTTTATTATTAATAAAAATTTATAAAGTAATTTTTAAATTAGTATTTAACCATTAGTTACCAAAGTTTTAACTACTAATATTTTAAATTTTAAATTAGTTTCTAAAACACTAACTGAGACCAATATAAAATCTAAAATATTAATAACTAAAATTTTGATAACTAATTAATTTAAAAAATATTTTATAAATTTATATTAAAAATAAAAATTAAATATTAATAATTTTTTAATTTTTAAGAATAATATCTAATTTAGTTAATATAATAACTAATTATTTTTTATCTAATTTTAATTGCTATTTAATAGTGAAAAGAAAGAGGTAACTATAATCTTTGTTGGGTGTTGTAATTAGGTTAGGATGCAACCATACAATTAATTAACCTAATTTGTTTCCTTCTGCAGTGTGTGAGATAGATGAAGCATGTTATTTCTGATCTGTGTTCTTGTTAGGGTGACATGAATGATCTTCTTTATCATCGTCATTGCTCGAAAGTGACCCATCAACACCTTCTTGGAACCTTGGAACACTCAATGGTTTTTCTTCTTTATTTTTTTATTTTTTTTATTTTTATTTTTATTTTATTTTTCTTTTGATGTATACAACAACAGATATTGGTCAGATTTCATCTGAATTTAAATCTCACTGAGTGTTCCATTACAGATTGAAATTGTTTATGAAGTCATTTAATGGGTTGGTGCCCTAGCCAAATACTTGTACAAACGAAAAAGAAAAAAAAAATAGGTGATACTTTGACACTAAAATAAAATATATTTATTACACAACTCAAAATATTAATATTTTAATTAAATTTATTTTCTTTTTTAACTTAAAATATCAACAGGTATATACTGTTTTTGGTGGATGTCAATTTATAGTTTTTTCTTAAGAAAAAGTGTGTGATGCAATAATGATAGAGAAACTTATTTAAAAATTATATTGGTAGTTGTTTTCAGTGATTTGTTGTTCCATGTATTAATGTGAAACTGCTACACCAATATTATTGACTTAAATAAATACAATTCTTACAATTTAAAATAAGAATGTAATGCTTTTTTGTAAAAAATTTACGATTAAAATTTCGTAATTTATATTTTAAAAAAATCACCATATATCAAATCATAAGATTTAAAAATATTTCTAAAATATGAAATCACAAAATTTGATTTTTTTATGGAGTTATAATATATAAAGAAATAATAAGTACTTTGTGTCTATTTTTTAATAGTAAAATATACCTTTATGTATTATCCTATTAAATTACGCGAAATAAAAAACATTAATTAGTAGTAGTGAGGGCTAATATTACAATAAATAATTCAGAATCCAAACAACATTTAATATTATTACTGAAAGTAATAAATAATTGTTATTTGTTTTTTTACCATCCTTAATTATATCATCTATATATATAATTTATATTATATTATTTATATCATCATCATCAAATATTTTATCACATTATTAAAAAACCTTCAAAATTTTAATTAATAAAAAAAATTATGTTTAAAAATCTTCATTGAATACACCACTAACTTTTTATGAAAAAATCCATCAATTTTTCTTTTTAAAAATCTACTCCTACGTTTTATATATATATATATATATATATATATATATATATATATATATATATATATATATATATAT
>Ga0123342_1000382_pt1 | contig 68144 bp, 31 predicted proteins | sample Turbeawhitnodule_FD_89960 | JGI IMG/M metagenome (GOLD analysis project Ga0123342, IMG submission 89960) | Root nodule microbial communities of legume samples collected from Mexico - Turtle bean Mexico white nodule | ecosystem: Host-associated > Plants > Roots > Nodule | place: Mexico: Nepantla... | reverse complement strand
GGTATCAGAGCCATTTCGAGCCTATCCTAGCGAGTATTTGTTGGGTTTATCAGTCCACCCGCTATCGGGCCATTACCGGACCACCCATAACATATATCTCCACGCACGAGTTGGTAGCCTCGGCGTGAGGGGTGTGTTGGAAATCCCACATCGACTAGAGATAAGGACATTTCATAATATATAAATAGGTGCAAACCTCACCTCCATGAGCCGGTTTTATGAGGATGAGTTAGGCTTAAAGCCCACTTCTTAACACAAAAAGAATAAATAAATAAAAATTATTTAAGGGGTGATCTAACTTGTATATATATGTCAACTACTCAACTCAAAGGACAGATCCAATAACCTTACTCAAAACTACTAACTTACAACTAATAAAAGTACCTAAAAAACAATACCACCAAATCTACCTACTCAAACTGAAAATTATCATAGACTTTTGATCATAAGTAAACAAGACAGTGGATTAAGACACCAATTAGAAAAAGAAAAACAAACAGAATCAACATTAGAAGTAATCTAAGATCAAACTTTTAATTGAGCTAAAGAAAAGATCTCACAATGATCAATCACTTCGCCTTTAAAAATGTATTTATTCCTATGTTTCCAAATCTCACTAATGATTAAAACCCAAACACTTTCCCAAACGACGTTTACATAACTTCGAACACTCTGCAAAAATTAAAATGTAAAAAATGTGAACCAAAATCAATATGATCTACCGACGTCACTCCAAGCTAAACATAACACTAACACTGATTCAAACTAACCAAGTTAATCTGCATTCAAAGAACAAGTACTTAGTAGTCTCTTCTTCTTCCTGACACAAACAACAAGAAATACAATCAACTGTTACCCTCCTAATCAAATTTTCCTTAGACGCAATCGATTGTATATTTAATGACAGTAAAACAAATCTAAAAAACATAAGAGTGATGACAGTTAAAAGAGGATTTCAATTATTAGAAAACTTTGAATAAGAATGTACAACATATTGTTTTATTCTGTGAAACATAATACATTTATATATAAATAGAACACTTGGTGGTGGTCAACGATTACACGTCCCATCTAATTTTAAGTGAATTGTATGGGTCTTATGTGCGATTTTTGTATACAATTCATATTTTAGGTCTTAAGAAGTCAATTTTAGATCAAATTCAATTTTACAAAATTGGTTTATTAGGTTTGCTAATCTTTTAATTTTAATTTTTTGTGATATATATATATATATATATATATATATAAAATGAGGAGAATTATATAATAGATTTGGAGAAAAAAATTCAATCATATAATAAATAAATCAAAATGTTGCGATCGTGTTAGTGAAAGAGATTGAAAGTAAAGTTTTTGGTGAGTGTTACGATAAAAAAAACCAATAAAAGATGGTAAGAAGCGCAAAATAAGAAAAATAATACATAAAAATGGAAAAAGGTGTAATATATTTACACCTGTCAATTTATTGCCAACAATAATAATTGAAAATCAATCAATTTATTCCTACAATAATAAGTGAAAATCAAGCAATATATAGTTTCTTTTTTATCGGCAACCAATATATAATATGTAGAACCAATATATCATATGATCCAATATTTAGAGAGATAATGTCATTAGAATTTTGTATTATTATAATAATTACGTAAAGACTATTATAGTTTAATTATATAATATAATTTTTTTATATATACTTAATTACTTGTTAAGTGGTATAATTTTATGAAATTTTGATCAAAATATCACACTTCGATCATTTATTTCTTTCAATACGATATTGTATAAAATATTTATCTAAATAACATATTATATTATGCAAAATAATTACCCAAATAACACGTTTATTATAACAGTTCAGAATTCTATTCCATTTCGAAGTTGATTTTAATTTTTATTTAAAAATAAAGAAAATAATTGGTACTTTTAAGTTTTTAATAAACAATTGTTTAAAAATTTTGTTTAGAAAATAATTTATCAAAACTTTTTTTTTGTAAAATCATGATGTAGAATATAATAATTTAGAAAATAAATATTTACAAAAATATATTTTTTTATAATTTATTCAAAAATAATATATTTTATTTTAAAATTTGAAATTATATTTCTTTTATTTTTAAATAAAAAAATTCAGTATGAAATCAAACTCTAAATTGTTACAGTAAAACATGTTATTTAAGTTATTATTTAAAGTAATATACTATTTTAGTAAATATTTGACAAAATATTCTAATTGTGCTATTTTAATTTATAATTTTATCCCATAAGCAACACTGCAAATAATTCTAATGCTTCATCTTACCAATTTTTCTAAGCATTAGCATTAGAAAAACTTCTAAATTTGCAGTGACGTTTTTTTGTAGTGTAATTATTGCATTAGAATTATGTTAGTGTCGATGTGACGCCTCCGGACACATTCAGAGAATGGCCTCAATGTATAATGTACCATTCATCATTACCTTTTTCATTTAATTGCTACATATTAAGCTTAGGTAACGTCACATTGTTTTCAAAACTTTACTCAATTATATTATCACAAAGTAATCACAATTTTTAACCTTTTTCCGCTGACTTTCAAGCCCAACTTTATCTATTAACTAAAAGATGAAAAACATGTTAAATTATTTTCATAAGACCATGAAAACAGAAGTAAAAACCATTTAATAATAAGTGTTATTTACTATGCAAAAATAGTATTACAAAAATTGCTGTATAGTTTTAATGTAGTATATAAAACATTTGTGTCAACATTCTTAAAACCCTAATGACCCTATACTATTATTGCATAAAAAACTTGAACAAGAATTTTCTATGCCATAGAATTGTTTCGACAAACAAACATTTCCACGAAAAAAAATATAATGTTTTCACAATTTTTATTGAAATCTTACATCATATGTATTTGAGTAGGTGATGAAAATAGAGAGAGGTATAATAATTTTTAAAAAAAACGTAAAAATGGATCGTCGCCTGAGAGATTCGAACTCTCGCGGGGAAACCCCATGTACTTAGCAGGCACACGCCTTAACCACTCGGCCAAAGCGACTTCGTTGAAAGCTTTTTCCATTTACTAGACTATAATAATATTTTATTACTTTCAAAATCTAAAATCTGAAAGAAGTTTCAAAAGTGGCTTTAGAACTTCAAGAATGTCAAAGGAAGACTGAGCCATTTTTTTTAAGTTTACATTATGAAGGATGTAAGTAGGTAGATTCCATTCCTCATAGAATTAATAAAACTAGAGAAGAAGAAAATGAATAAATGAAAAACCAGAGTACAAAAAAAAAAATACACTTGAAGTTCATTTTGCGTTGCATGTACCATTTAGAAAGCATCCATAATACTATCGAAAATAGGGTTCATTAATATAAAATGCTTATAATAAAGTGGAAAAATACTATTGAACATGCTCGAAGATTCAGCCAAAGAATTACAACACCAGCTTAAGCAATAAACAGTGTTATGTATGCAGACCGAATTTCAAAGCATTAAGTTTTTTTGTTGTCATTTAAAAGGATGTTCTGTGACTGGCTTATTGGAGTGGTCGTGACCACATTCTAGTTAGTGCTCATTGCTTTTTTTTATGATGTATCGTGTTCAGAAACTATATATGACAAAGTTATTTATTTTATTTAAGGATATATAAGAGTAATACGAAATAAATAATATGTGAGAACATGACATGAGACCTATTAGGATTTTTATCTTCTAATTTTTTCTAGAAGAGATAAAAGAAATTTGTTGTCTACAAGGGGTGGTGAGATGAATGAAGTATGGGAAATTAATTTATTATAAGAAATATTACAGAGAAAAAAAATCAAACCATAGATATAATAATTAAACAATTTTAAATTGTTAATTTAGCCAAATTTAAAGGTATGGTTTTATGCCTATCGTATTGAACACATAAAACAGAAAATCATTTGTATCAAGAGAAAGCCTCTAGGACCTAGGCCCAATAACTTTCCGCAGATACGATGTATAGACAGAAGCCCAGAAAATTAAAATAACACACACTATATGATGATAATATACATTAGAAAGGGAAAAAAAATCTAATGTTTTAAAATCTGTCTTTTAAATTTATTAATTTTCTTTCTTTCAAAGGTTTGAATTCTTTTAAATTATGTTGTATATTCTTTTTGTGAATTTTTCGTCGAAAGTTATAAATGATGAAAATTTTCGACTTTCTCGTCGATATAAAAAGTTAATCATTCACATGATGATGGAGATATTAATCTAAAGGAAAAAGATACGTTTAGAATGTTTAAAAAAATGAACTATTAAATTGGTATTTAATTAAAATATAAACTATTTTTTTATAAAAATTAATAAAAACAATTGTAAAATAGATTTATTGAAAAATCTGGTCATCAAAGTATCTTAATTCTAACATAAATGATAAGGAATTGATGTGATAAGACGTATAATAATGTAAAAATATGAAGATAAAATATAAATTATGAAAATATAAGAATAAACTATTTAAGATTGTGAAAATATAGAAATTAGATGTACAATAAATAAAATGGAAGCAAAAAAAAATGTAAATGATGAAAATGATAAAAACAATGTTCACATTTCATGCATTTAGAATTCTCTTAATAATCTCAAACTGTAAATGTTACCTTCACACCTACAAAATCATGTAATTGTCAATCTATATCCCTTTTATCTTTATCTTGAAACTAAATTTTTAATTTTTGTAAAAAATTATTAACAGTTAAAATAAACTATATCACAGTCTTATAATTAATGTATTAAAAATATTTCATTATAAAATTTAATTGCGTAAAATAAATGCAAATAGTATAATAAATAATACTTGCACTATTAATAGTATACTAAGATCAAATTAGGAGTATTGGCACAGAAATATTTATAAAAGAAGGCTATTTCAACCTCTGGAAGAACAGTTTTCTTAAACACTAGTCATACACTTCGTGAATAAAGATAAGAAATTATTATGCTTGCTTACATAACACATAATAATTGATTATGCAAGCAAATGAAACACTTCAAATAATCTATCAGATCAATTATTTTATTCTTCTTCACTTTATATCATAATTATAACATCAGATAATTATATGGGATAACATAGATATTGATTTTAAAATGCAGATATTTTAAGTTTAGCAGATTTAATGGCTGACATTGCATTAAACATTACTAAAAATTGGAGCTATATTAACAAATAATATTAGAGTGTTAATATATTTATTTATTGATTTAACATTTACAGCTTAATTATATAACTTATGGTGAAATGAAAAAATAAAGTTGGAATTTCTTATTTTTATTAATATTTAATTTAACAAAAGTTTAATATTTTTGAAAATTTGTCAATTTTTTAAAAAAATATTTTTATTTAATAAATTAATTACTTCATAATTAATTAAATTTTAAATTTAATTTATACTCTTCCTTTTTTAAATATAAATAAGGTAATTTTGTAATTAATTATATAATACAATTTTTTTTCTTTTTTCATCAATTAAAATATTTTTCTTTCCTTTCTTTTGTTTTCCACCTCAACCCTAATTCAAAATTAGTGTTAGTCCTTTAAAAAAGTTTCAACCACACTCAATATTATCTGTTACATTTGAAAGAGACAAAGAAAAAATGAAATGATTGTCCCATGAATGGCAAGTTTAATCAACATAGGCCAACTATGTTGTTGTACTTTTTTCGCACATTCCATGTGCATTGTGTCTTCGTTACTTGTATCTATCGTGTTGGGATTGAGTGAAAAAAAAAGAGAAATAAATAAAAATTTACAAATAATGGAATAAATATGATTAATTGAAAAATTATAAATTAATATATTTATAAATCATTAAGGATTCTAATAGATGAAATTGGATTTATTGTTAGATTAAAATCTTCTCTCCATTACCATTAATGTATTTTTAGTAGAAATAAACTACGTAGATAAAAAGAATAAGTAAGTATAATATAAAATGCGTACGTTTGTGGAAAGAAAAATAAGCAATTAATTTAGATTTGAGTTGATTTATTTAATTAAAAAAATTTAGTATGTAACTAAAAAATCCAATCTAAATAGGCCACGTGTAACTTACCCATTTCATCCTTACGTTTTAATGATGTTATTAAGCAGATATTAAAGAAATAAAAAAAATTCTCAGTCAATAGTAATTGGACTTAGTAAAATTTGTATTTTATTTAACAAATATGGTCTAATATTTTTAATGAGTTTGTCACAGTTGGGTTTTACAAAAAAATAAAGATTAATATTATTAGAAAAGAGTATTATATAATAATTATAAAATCATTTCATTTAATTTCTTATTAAAAATGTTCTATTTCTTTAAAATTATTAAAACAGAACTATCTAATGAATAACACTGACCTTTAAATTGAAGAATAAAAAAATAGAAAAACACCACATCATTTTTAATGCATATCACTGTCTTTCTATTTTCTTTTATATTTATCACATTGTCTTCTCTTCTAGCTATCGATCACAAACTGTATATACCAGTTCCTCATTTTTCAAAAAATAAAATAAAATTGTACTTTTAGTAAATTTTCAATTTTAGTGTTTACATTTTCAAATTGAAGAATTAATTTTATTTTAGAAAACATATTAAAGATAATTTAAATTCATATTATTTATAAAAAATCATTTATTTGAAAGCAGATACAGAAAAAGCTAAATCTAACTGAATACAAAAAAAGAAAAGGGCTACTCAGGTTATTTGAAAGTTGGGTTTTTTGTTTCCAAAGAAGTTTGTGGCCTTTTGGACGATCCAAAGGCCCAAAACATGATATCTTATTTTTGGATGCATGCCATGTCTCCATCGTTACGTGTTCACCCATTCCACCTCATCAAAAGAGACAATCTGACGTGGCAACACACCCATTCACCTGTCGCCACGTGTGTTTCTGGCTCCGTTGGATTCTCCACCCACAGAGAAGAAAACAAGATCTGATCTCATTATTTTGCCTCTCTCTTTCGTGTGGCGGAGACATCGACATCTCAGACGTCAATCACAAAGCTAAAACCTACCCAAACCACCAATTTCTCACCAGCAAACAAAGCCGCATATTCCACTTCCAATCTCCACCGTCCGTTTCAAATCTAACGCCCCATAATCAAACCCCTCACATCACATCACATCACATCACATGCTGCCACTCTATTAAGCTCCAACACTGCCACCTCACCAGATCCCACTCCCACCACCATGGCCTCTGTAGCACTCACCACCACCCTCCCCTCTCTCCGCCTCCGCCGCAGCACCACCACCGCCGTGGCCCTCAAACCCAATCGTCTCACTTCTTTTCCAGCTTCCTCACTGAAACCAAACCTCACCACTTCGATTTCCTCCATCCCAAATTTCTCACTTAAAAAAACAAACCTCGTTTTCAATCGCAAGCACTCTTCTCTCACTGTTAGAGCTACCGTAGCTCCCATCACTCCGGCGCCGACACCGGCTCCGGTTCAGCCATGGCAAGGCGCTGCAATAAAACCCCTATTAGCCTCCATCGCCACGGGAGTGATACTTTGGTTCACACCAGTTCCCGCGGGCGTGAACCGTAACGCGTGGCAATTACTCGCGATCTTCTTAGGCACAATCGTCGGCATTATAACCCAACCGTTGCCCCTCGGCGCGGTAGCGATATTAGGTTTGGGCGTTTCCGTTCTCACCAAAACCCTACCGTTCGCCGCGGCGTTCTCCGGCTTTGGTGACCCGATCCCCTGGCTCATCGCTCTCGCCTTCTTCTTCGCCAAGGGATTCATCAAAACTGGGCTCGGGAACCGTGTTGCGTACCAGTTCGTGAAGCTCTTTGGCAGCTCCTCCCTCGGGTTAGGTTACAGCCTCGTCTTCAGCGAGGCGCTGCTGGCGCCAGCGATTCCCTCGGTGTCGGCGAGAGCTGGCGGGATATTCCTCCCGCTCGTGAAGGCTCTGTGCGTGGCGTGCGGGAGCAACGTCGGCGACGGGACGGAGACCAAGTTGGGAGCGTGGCTCATGCTCACGTGCTTTCAGACTTCGGTGATTACGTCGGCGATGTTTCTGACGGCCATGGCGGCGAATCCACTCTGCGCGACGCTGACGCTAAATTCCATTAACCAGACGATTGGGTGGTTGGATTGGGCCAAAGCTGCAATTGTCCCTGGCTTGGTGTCGTTGGTGTTGGTTCCGTTGATTTTGTACGTTATATACCCTCCGACTCTGAAGAGTAGTCCCGATGCTCCTAAGCTTGCGAGAGAGAAGTTGGCGACAATGGGGCCCATGACAACCAATGAGAAGATCATGACTGCTACTCTCTTTCTCACGGTAATGACATGAATTTTGATTTTAGTTTAGCTTGATTTGGTGTTCTTTCTTAGTAGTGTTTTGTAGAATGTAACATGTGGGAGTGATATTGTACTTAGGACTAAATTGAACTTGAATATGAAGTTAAAAGAGTTATGTTTTTAAAAATGGCGGTTTTATTAAAGGAATAGGTCAGTCTATTCTGTTGTTTGTGTGGACTAACACTACACTAAAGCGTGCATTGTGCAATAGGGTGGTGAAATTGAATCAACTAATTTGGAGCCAAATTTGTGGATACTTTGATGGCATTAGGAACTCTATTATTTTGCAGTGGGATAAGTCTGTTTATTTTGGTTTCTGACAGTCTAGGGTTGTTAGTCACTCATCAAGGGCTTGGGATTTAAAATTGTTTTTGAAATATGATCGCACATTATTGTTCTCTTCTGGGAGAACTGCTGATTTGAATGCATAGTTGGCCCCGACAAACTCATTTGGTCACTCACCTGCTATCTTTTGCTTATTTTGTTAGTATATATTTTTAAACTGTGCTGTTGGGGTTTCTGCCGTTAGTTAAGTGAATATTCAATTTCAGTGTTAGGCTGATCACAGGACTTAAGTGGAAATATCAAACATCGGTTTACTAGTCATGCCATCTTTAATTTTGTTTGGTTGCGAGTGTCACAGAAGCTTGCAGCTTCTTATTAGTCTGTGAAAGTAATCATTTTGTAGTTGTATTGTTGTATGTCTTGATAACGTGAATACTTAATGTGGTGCTTTAAACGCCTAAGAATCTTTGGTTGTTTATTAACTTATTACTTCTCACTTGCCAGGTAGGACTCTGGGTATTTGGAGGAGTTCTTAATGTTGATGCTGTATCTGCTGCAATTCTTGGATTATCTGTACTTCTTGTCACAGGGGTTGTTACATGGAAGGAGTGCTTAGCGGAAGGAGTTGCCTGGGATACTCTCACATGGTTTGCTGCCCTCATAGCAATGGCTGGGTATTTGAACAAATATGGCCTCATTTCTTGGTTCAGTCAAACGGTAGTCAAGGTATTTTTTTTTTTCATTTTCTGGTATCTTTACTCTGCTAGCAAATATTCAATTAACATAACTTATGCCGCTCGTGATAATTGTTGTTTAGTTAGTTTGCTACTTTTTTATCTGTTTTTTGGGGGTGAAATTGTGAATCTATTAAACAAATAGTTTCATTTCTCATTACTAAATTGTTTTAGTTGTTTGACCAAACCAAGCAAACGCAGGAACCTTTTTAGTGCTTTGAAATATGCTGAAGCTGATCAAGCTTTCCTCCAACTGCATATGATTATTGAACATACTTGCCTCTAGTATATTACGACTGATCAGTTTGCTTGTCTAATCTCTTGGAATGAAGTCTTCATCATGCATCTTATTTCATTCCTCTGCTTTGTTCCTATTTCTCAGTTTATCAACGTCACCTTCATAGTCAACTCAGCAAAAGAGAATATGCATTGTGCATGTGTTTACAAAATCGAACTTTACATTTTGAGAACTCATTAGAATAATTTATTATCTTGACTATTTTAATGAAATGATTTACTTATGTCATTGTTTTATACAGTTTGTTGGTGGATTGGGTCTATCATGGCAACTATCTTTTGGGATTCTAGTCCTTCTCTACTTTTACTCACATTACTTCTTTGCAAGTGGAGCTGCTCATATTGGCGCCATGTTTACTGCATTTTTGTCTGTTTCCACTGCTCTGGGGACTCCACCTTTCTTCGGAGCCATAGTGCTGTCGTTCCTCTCCAACCTTATGGGTGGCCTTACTCATTACGGAATTGGATCAGCTCCTGTGTTTTTCGGTGCCAACTATGTTCCCCTTGCTAAATGGTGGGGTTATGGATTCCTCATTAGTATTGTTAACATTGTAATCTGGCTTGGACTCGGAGGAGTTTGGTGGAAATTCATTGGCTTGTGGTAAGAAGCCTATTATATAATTTTGCCTACACAAGATTTCTAATTTAAGATTTTTGTATACGTTCATGTATTAATCCTCCTTACTATGAGCAGTTGAAGCAACCTGCTAATCTTTTTTCCGATTCTTTCTAAAATAATCCTTTTGGGAGGTTTTGATGGAGATTTAGGTGCGACATGAATACAGTTGGTCATTTTAGACCCGGGTAGAACATTTCATTTTCTTTCTGAAATGTAAGGACATCCTGCCATTCAGGATATGTTGTAGTTGTATGCCTTGAATGCGTTTTTCTATAAAATATTAAATTTTGCTGAACAAATGTTATATTCTTGTGTTGTGTGGGACTTTAGTATGATTCAGCATTTGACAAGTTATCATCATCTCACTTGTGTTCATAAACCCAGTTAAATGTTGTTATCTATGTTGCGGTGAAAGCTTGCTTTCAATGTTATCAATCTGAGTTTTCGGAACAGTATTGATCTCTTTTAGATAAACTGTAATGGTATTATATTAATGAGTGCAATAATACTTTCAAAATGTTTTTCTATGCATTCACTTTTTCTTACTCTGAATACTATTATAACGTTGTTGCTGATTTAAGGAGGGGTTTTAAAGACTCAATAATTTGGGATTTTTTTTCCTTCGATAAACCCATAAATTTTTATGGCACCTTTCTGTTCATCAATGAGTGAATTTTCGGAAATGTACTTTCTACATTTTGAAAATGAACGGGAGATGTTCAAATTCTTTGAAGGTGTAAGAAGAAACATTTATTGTTTGCTGGGTCCAAATAAATCCGTTTGAACTATAGTTCTGATTCAATTTATTTTGAAATTTTTACTACTTTTAAAAAAATTGAATTGAATCAAATAAAAATTTCGAGAAAATGTGTCTTTTAAACTAATTTCCCTAATAAATATTTTAAAGTCAAACACAGCGTATTACATTACAATCAACACTAGCTTAGCATTTAATGTTTAAGAAAAATAATAAAATCGAATTAAATTTTAAAAAAAACTGATACTTGCGCGAATGCAATTTTGTATTTTTTTTCAAGGAACTTTAGTTTTATTTTCCAGTATAAAAGCATTTTCTTTTGCCATAGACGAAACAAATATATGGAGAAGTTGAAAATTTAATACTTATAGAAAGAAAAGTTGTTATAACATTTAATCTTAACATAAAGAAAGTTGAATTGCAATGGAAAGAATGCTAGAGTATTTTGAAACATTGGTACATTAGGCATTTAATAAAAATACAAATATATTTACATTTTTTCTAAGAATTATTTTAAGAGTAGTAAATAGCAAAATGATTAAAAGTAAAAAAATATAAAAATATAACATTTAATATTAAAAATATATATTAATAAAAATATTTTTTTAATCATTACTTCTAATTAAATCTTATTGATTAATATTCGGTATTTTAAACAGTTTGAATGAATTGATTGGTTCGTAAGAGTAAATATTTCACCTTTGGTTTGTTTTACTCAATTTTAGTGTACTCTTACTATACTTTTATTAACAACTTCTTATTAATATTTTTATACAAATAAAATAAGGATTAAATAAAAAAGTATTCGTATTTAATATCATAAAAAATATACTGAAAAGAATTTAACTTTTTAAGTAAGGGAATTATTGAATAAGTAATTTAAAAAAGATTTATAATTATTGCTAATACCTACCAGTATCCCTGACTGATTTCGGTGAAAATTGGATTTTCAATTCGAATAGTCAAAAAAGAAATACAAATTGCAAACTATTTTATTTAGACTAATAATTTTAAAACTTTCAATTTAAGCGAAATGAAGATGATATAAAAATAATCTAGACTTACAAAAAAAGCAATAAATTTCAATAAAAAAACTAGTTTAGATTCTAAGAAAAAATATTTTCACATATTCGTATGAGTTTGATGATTTTTTAAACAAATATAAAACAAAGTTTATATATATTAAGTTGTTCTTTATATAAATTGATTTAGAAAGAAATGTGCAAAACTAAACGGCAATGCTGAAATTAAAATGAATCACAACAATAAATATTATTGGAATTAAATTAGATTTTTTTAATAACTTAAAGTAGGGAAAAAGTTCAATAAATGATAAACAAGCAATAGAAAACAATAATGCAAAAACAAATTATCAATGTGCCAAACTTTAACAAGTGAAACGAAAAGTTGATAATAGTCATTATCATCTCGTCATCATTAAATTTATAATAAATACGCCAATTTCCTATTTAAAACCCATTTTTTTATAGTAATTTTCATTTAAGTGCACTGAACTTGTTGAAAATTCACTTGCCTATAAGCACTCACTAAATAATTATAATTTTTCATGCTCTCCATGACCTACTTCGTTTTAGATAACTTATTCTTAAAATCAAATTCATTTTTCAAGTTTTCAAACAATAACTTTAATATTTTTATTTCTTTTTCTTACAAATGGAAATTTTATTCTTCTCCTTCTCATGTATCCAAATTTTCATGCATCCATTTAATTTATCTTCTTTTATATATTTTTTTTATGATTTATCTTCTTTTATAAGTGTTGATATATTAACAACCTTAAAAAAAATTAACTTTTTTACTGAAATTGAGTAATTTTAAAATTGCATTACATCACACTCTTGTTGACATATGTCTTTCAATGTACTCTTTCAATTGTGAAAGTAACATTTTACTTCTTTTTATCTCCTCAAATTTACAAACTAACACCATTAATGATGATGACGATTGAGCAGCACTATTTGCAGGAAGTTGGCAATATGCAGAAGACAAGAGAATTGTGAAAGCAGACGCAATGCACTTCCACATAGCTCCAAGATACCATCACGGAATTTCAACAGAGGAGTGTCAGGTTGTGACTTATGTTTGGTTCTTGGATTTTCTTATTTGTACAATAATAAGTGAATTTCCTTATAACTCTTGGTTGAGATCAGTGATTTCTTATGACATTACCAAAGGATGTTTCTGTTCTCTTACTCTAAACTTTTTAGATACCAAAAGAAAAACAATCACGGAAGCCTTTGTTGTGGAACGTGGCTGTCATTGTCCTTACTCTTTCACTGTTTCCTAAAAAGGGTTGTGATTTTCTTCTGCAGGACACTGCCACTTTTGTTTTATCTTTGGCATTACTGCCACCTATGCACCTCAAATGTTTTTGTTCGGTTCTACACTTCTTTCTCTTTCTCCTACTCTTCCTACCCATCAAAATTTTATGTGATATAATGTGTGCATGGGGCATGCTAACTACTCTATACCCTTTGTTGTTGAGTTAATAATGGGAACATAGATTTCAATGCTCACATTAGATGTTGTTTCACCAAATAGAATCTCAGGCATTTGCTTTCATCCTAAGAAGACTTGTGCTTGTCTATTTACTCTTGCTCTCAGGTTTCATACTTTAAAGCTGTTTCAGAGGAAATTTCCTTTGAACTTCCTCTGAAACTGAGATAGGTAACACTTCTCTTTCTAAACTGTTTTTCAATCGGACATTTAACCAAATAAACATGGACAAACCACCTCTGAATTCTGACATCACATCAAGCAAAAATCCCAACCAGAAAACTAAAATGACAATGCATTTCTATATATTGAAGCTTATCATGTATCCTTTTCATGACTTGAATTTCTCTGCTACTTTTGTTCAGTGAAGAAGCACGTTTGTCATCCTAGATAAGATGGCTGACAAAGATACCGTTTATTCAGCAGGAAATGAAAGGAGAATTCCAATTTTCAGTTTGTTTAAAGATGCTAGGTAGGATTTAATAGCATTTCAAATGAGTAAATTTTAGATAATTTTTTGATAAGTTCTCTTGTACTTCAAATCAATTTATGTACCTTAACTTAGAAACTCTAAACGAATGACCATCTTTAGATACACAAGTTATTATTAACGGTGGGAAAAGTCACAGTCCTTTTATCTTTTTTGTTTCTTTTTATTTTCTGTGTGCTGTTTTTTTTATCTTTCTCCTTCTTTCCCTAACGTACAAGGAAACTATCTTCTTTTGTTTTCCTGAAATTCTTTTAACATTTTCTGTAAAATGTTTAGTTTGTTCATTAAACAAAATACACAGTATCATTTATATTGGTTTTGACCACATTGATATTGGTTTTTCATTCTAAATGATTGTTCTGTTACACTCCTAATTCTGATGCAGTTTCTGATTTTCATTTCAATGCAGACTAGTTTTCAAATCTGACAATCTTGGTCGTGAAATATTATCAATTGCATTGCCTTCAGCAATGGCTTTGACAGCTGACCCTATTGCTTCACTGGTTGACACAGCATTTATTGGTCAAATAGGTATTTTCTACTACTTTAGTAGCTTTGAGCTCAGTATAGACAATACACACCAGTCTCAATCTAAGTTTGCTAAATGGCATGGCTATCTATTGTTGAATATTAATGGTCCATGCCTACAGGTCCAGTGGAGCTTGCAGCTGTAGGGGTGGCCATAGCACTCTTCAATCAGATATCAAGAATTGCAATATTCCCACTTGTCAGTGTCACTACCTCTTTTGTGGCTGAGGAAGATACCCTTTCTGGAGCCTGTCCTCAAGTAGAGAAGAATGAATGGTTGGAGGCAAGTCCAATTATAGATGCTGAAATGAAAGAACTAATACCACTTGAAAAAGGTATCTTCTGGAGTAACATCTTATTGCTCCACAGGACTGCCAATAAAAAGAGGTTTATACATGGCACATTTTAAACGCTTTCTTTTTCTGGTCAGACACAGGTGGAAATGTGCAAAAATCAGATTTGATTGGTATTGACTTTAATATAGTTAAGTTTGAACATAAGAAAAGGCATATCTCTTCTGCTTCATCAGCATTACTTATCGGTGGCATTGTTGGCATCATCCAAGCAATGTTCCTCATATCTGCTGCAAAACCTTTATTGAACTTCATGGGAGTAACCTCAGTAAGTTCTTTATGGAAATATTGAGAATGTTTCTTTTAGTTTTTAGCAGTTGGCATTTATTTCAACGTGTTCCTTCAGTGATACGACCTTGTACCAGCGTGATGGATGATTGCTAATTAGTACACAACATCTATACAGGACTCTCTTATGCTAAACCATGCACATAACTACCTGACATTGAGGTCTCTTGGTGCTCCTGCAGTTCTTCTCTCGTTAACTATGCAGGGAATCTTCCGAGGATTCAAAGACACTAAAACACCTTTATATGCCACATGTATGACTTAACAAAATTGTATTGTTACATGTTGAGTGTAGCAATATCCTGCTGTTATCTGATTCTAATGGCTCTTTCTCTGATGTGGTCTAGTGGTAGGAGATGTGACCAATGTAGCCCTTGATCCTTTATTCATATTTGTTTTCCGCTTCGGGGTCAGTGGTGCAGCTGTTGCTCATGTTATATCTCAGTGAGTCTCATTTCATTGCACTGATTAAACTGCCATTGAAATATGAATGAGTCTGCAAACATCTTTTGGAAGCATAATCACGTCACTCATCTCTTATTTTCCTTTTATTCCTTTTGGCCTAAGTCATCTCTTATTTTGTAATTAACTGGTGATTTAGGTACCTAATTTCACTTATGCTCCTGTGGAGCTTGATGGAAAAAGTTGATCTTATACCGCCAAGCATCAAGCATCTACAATTTCATCGATTTCTTAAAAATGGTAAGGATTTATTTTGCTGGACCAAAGCCTTGAAAAGGGAATGGCATGTACATTTTTTAGTTTATTATAGAAATAAATTCTTAAAAGCTTCATATCCTATATTACAAAACAGATTACCAGTTCCACCAACTTAACTTTATAGAATTTTCTTGCATTATAAGTGATTAACTTGCAATGACACTAATGAAAGCAAGCATAGAATTTTCTCAATCTGATGAATTCATTTCATGGTGTTTAATCACATTATTTGGTGCTTCTAAAATATCTACCTTGCTCTTCATCTTTCCTTTTGCATTCAAGTTCCCACTTTTATTATTAAATGTTTCCCTTGGATTAAGGTCACCAAGCGCTTGATCCTTGACATTTGACACTACATTTTCGCTTTCCTGTTTCAACTTTTTCATACAGGCTTTCTATTATTTGTAAGAGTAATTGCTGTAACATTCTGTGTGACACTGGCAGCAGCATTAGCTGCACGCAAGGGACCAACATCCATGGCTGCATTTCAAGTCTGCCTGCAGATTTGGTTAGCTGTGTCCCTTCTTGCCGATGGTCTGGCTGTTGCCGGACAGGTTAGATACAATCACATTGTCCCGCTGTGCTAATCATGCATGTTTCATACCAAAGCCTTCATAAAGCATCAATGGCATCCACATGAATCCTTTTGAGAAGATAGACTATATGCTGATAGTATAAAACATTTTTATGCCATCATCCTATCATAAACTATCAAGTATGATCATTTTCATTTATACAATAATTACATGAAAAGTCACATTAGAGGTGATTTTCGACTGATTCAACATATAAGAGTTTTTACACCAACCTAGCATAGCCATTAAACTCAATTTTGTTGGAGTTTCACATCCACTATAAATAAAGACATTTCATAGTATAGAAGTGAAGGCAGAATTCACCTCATGAACCGGTTTTATAAGGTTGAGTTAAACTTAAAGTCCACTTCATAATATCAAAGCCCTTTAGAATCTATACTAAAAAAATTTGTTTAACTGATTATATTATATAAGTGGGTGCAATAATAATGATTGTTTTTTATATCGTGCCACTCTTTAGGAGCAAAAGAAAGGAAACTTTCGATCTCAATCTATTTCCATTTATTCATAACTTCTATGATGATATCATGCTTGTTTCAGGCAATTCTTGCAGGTGCATTTGCTAACAAGGACTATGAGAAGGCCGAAGCAACTGCATCTCGAGTATTACAGGTTCTTTACAATGTGGAAATATTTCCCTATCTTTCTGCAACAAATTGATTAGTTGCAATGTAACAAGCAATTATACTGCAGCTGGGTTTGGTTCTGGGGTTAGCTCTTGCATTCATTCTTGGAACAGGACTGCATTTTGGAGCTAAACTATTTACCAAAGATGTTAATGTCATTCACCTCATTAGAATTGGGATCCCGGTAACTTATGTTCAAATCACTAGCTCGTCTTTTCAACTCCAAAGCGGTGAAACTTAAATTCATAATCATTATTTTGATCAGTTTGTAGCAGCCACTCAACCCCTCAACGCTTTGGCATTTGTATTTGATGGTATCAACTTTGGGGCATCTGATTTTGCATATTCAGCCATTTCATTGGTGGGTATTTTCTTTCATGCTATAATAGATTATATACTTTAACATTTTGTTCCTTTCAATGCACTACTACTCGTTATAAACGATGCAGGGTCAATATTCAAAACTGCTTCATTCTATTGTGTGGTATTAAGTATGAACCAAAGAATCATTAGAATAGAAACTGATTTTCTTCATTATGATCTTCTTTTCACTTTCACAGGTTGTGGTGGCAATTGTCAGCATAATCTGTCTACTTGTTTTATCATCTGTTGTCGGTTTCACAGGAATTTGGATTGCTTTGAGCATCTATATGGGTCTTAGAGCAATTGTGGGCCTTCTGAGGTAGAAATTCACCTGTATTTTTTTTTCCTAATGCTTTTCCTATTCTTACAAGATTGATGAATTAAAGAAATCACATTGATGCAGGATTGGAACTGGGTCAGGACCCTGGAAGCTGATTAGGAGCTAACAGTGGCAACACCAACCCATCATCATAGTTTTGATACTTTCAGTGGATTGGTTGAAATGCTATATTTGTGCTTCAGAATATGTGCAGAACATAAAAGAAATGTACCAAATAAGAGAAAAATAAAAACAATTAGTTTAATTGTATGTTATTGCTATCATTCCACAAATTTTATCTTCTTTATTTGTATTGTTAATTATATTCTCTCATAATTGATCAACTAGGAATTAATATTATTTTAATGACAGCTAAAAAATAAATTTTTTTATAAAGAAGTGACTCTTACTTTTGATAATTAAAAAAACTATTAAAAAATTATAGTATAATAGTATAATAATATTAATAGATTATGTTATATGTTTAAATGATCATTGGTCAAGAAAATGGACTAATATTAAAGCAAAGTCATTTTAGAAAATCACAAGAGCTAGTAAGAGGGATGATAAACGAGTTTAAATGAGTTCAGTTGAATGGAGTTCCTTACTCACTCTCAAAACAAATTAAACTCAATCTAGTCATTTTATAGGTTAATGTGAATTAATTTGGGTAAATTAATTTTGTTTTCATTTTTTTACACCAAACTGCTTTTCATTTTTATTATTTTAAAAATAGTTGTATTCTGTAACCACTTAAAACTTATTTGGGGTCATGGTCTACATGCATTATGTTATGAAGGCTCTTATGTGCACTAAAATATTAGTATTTTTCTTGTAGCTAAAATATTAGTTACAAATTTAATAATATCAAATGCTTATAAATTATTTCATTAAAAAAATATAACTATAAAATAAAAAAAAGTCACACATATAGCGTATTAACGAACTCCTACAAAGATCATGTTTTGATCAAAACATGTTAGCTGTTAGCATGACGCCCTTATAATATGGCCCAATTGGGTTCGTTTCAAAACAAGAAAAATGAAAATTCTTACTACACCTCCATATTTTCTTCTGATATCCCATATTTTTTAAAATACTAAAATTATTCGTTTTAGATACTATAATCTAAATTAAAAAATTTGTAATTTGTATTTTTCAACCTAAAATACAAAATTTATATTTTAGATTATAGAATTCAAAATACAAAATTTGTATTTCAGATTATAAAACTTATAAATTTGTATTTCAAATTTTATTCAAACTATAAATTGTGATTTGTATTTCAGATTGTTAAATCTGGAATACATTATATTTCAGATTTTATTATTCTAGGTTTTACAATTTAAAATACAAATTTTGTATTCTAACATTAAATGATATTTCAGAATACAAATTTGTATTTTGAATTATATAACCAAGATACATTAGATCTATTTTACTATATTTTATATTGTATAATCTGAAAAGTCTTAGAATTATACAATCTAAAATTAAAAAAATATTAAACTATTTGCATAAGTATATTTTTAAAATTAAAAAAATTATGGGGGTACTATGAAAGGACATTAAGAATTTGTCCGGAAGAAGCAAAGAACATAATTTTATCTTTTTCTGTAATCCTTTTTTGGTACATGAATTTTAGTGTGAGAAGGCAGAGATGGGAAATTTTTCCAGATTCAAGGTTCTTAGAAAAGACTTGCCATATTTTGATATTGAGGAATTAAATCTGCAACTTTAGGTACAAGACATGTTTAATTCGGCTCATTCATCCTTTTTTGTGATACTTTTTTTAGCAACATTAAATATGAAAACATAGAATGCCTTACATGAATTTAAGTATCATTCACATGTTTTTTCGTGTTTGTCAGTTGCCTCTGACACTCAATAAATTTCCTTTTACAGACTTTGCGCCCTGCTCATACATTTGTCATACTCACTCAAACTCTTCACTTATTATCATCTTCTCATAGTGGATTTCTTTACGCTTTTTTTTTGCTTCTGATTTTTGCATTTTGGCTTCAACTATTATGATATATTTAACAGATCTGTTGAACCAGTGAGCATCATAAACCAACCCACGTAAGAATTGATTTGTAAGTTTATAGGTTATGCTGTTTAGTAACATGCTTAGAACTTTATTTTTTTATTTTCGTGTCATAATTTTTGTTGTGTCAAGGAGGAAAACAAACGTATATTTATTTGAATGAGTTATTATTTTAACAATTAGCAATGACGGTTTTTTTTATTTGCGGGATCAGCAGGATTTTCATGTGCACCTGTTTTTATGTTTTATGTTATTCAGCTTGTATCTTTCTTGTGTGCTTTGTTTCAAAGTTGAAGGTTTTTTTTTTTCTTTTAGTGTGTATAAAATATTATCTATATAAGAGTTATATAATTAGAAAAAAATGAGAATACAGTTTTGTTTTCCTTCCAGAATAGTCTTTCTTCTTCCTTGCCTACATTATCATGTTTTTTTCTTTCTTCTTGAAATTATGAAATTCAAGATGGTATCAGAGGGGGTAAACCTGCTCTGACCTACTGCGCTCGCTCTGATATTCTGTTTCTTTTTTATTTTCTTTATATTCTTGTATGCTCTTATTTTGTTTCTTTTATGGCTTTCGAGGACCCTTTACAAGACCCAACGGGTCCCTACCACCTTCATCTCGGAGAGAATCCAGGAGCAGTGCTAGTTTTGCTTCCACTTGACGGTAGTAACTATTATTCATGGAGTTGTGCGATGAAAAAAGTTTTGCTCTTGAAGAACAAATTTAATTTTTTCAATTGAGAGATTCCAGAATCGACATGCAAGAGCAAGCAATATGAAGCATGGGAACGCTGCAATGTCATTGTGATTTTGTGGATTAATCGGAGTCTTATCACACAAAGCGCCATTTACATTGACAACACAAGGGATTTTTGGGAAGATATGAAGGAGAGATTTTCCAAAAGCATCCATTTCCACACTTATGATCTCCTTTAAGAAATAAATTCGATCAGAAAAGGAGAGAGAAACATTTATAAATATTACTCAGGTTCAAAAATATTGTAGGAATAACTGGATTCACTGCGACCCATTCCTACATGCGTCTGTAGTGTCAAATGCACTTGTAGATTGTCCAAGACCATCCTTAAGTACAAAGAATTAGAGAGAGTTTTGTTTTTTCTAAAAGGCCTCAGAGATACTTATAACAATATAAAGTCTCAGGTATAAACAAAGTTTTTTCTCTTGCTTTGCAACAAGAGAGACAAAAAAGAAATTTTGGTGATGTTGTTGCACTGAATATATTATCTGTTCTACATCCAAGATGATTGGACGAGCTAGGCTTGGTGTAGGACTTTATAATTTTGATTTTTCATCCGAGAAGAACATTTCTCTCTTCACTCAAATTGATGAATCCTTTCAGCATGTTAAAAACTGTACTCCACTAGGAAGCATTAACCACTAGATCAAACAAGTTTTTTGGTCATATTATCATTTTTATTATACTTATTATTAATAATAATTATATTAATAATAATAATAATAATAATATAAATTATATTCATATTATCAATAATATAAATTATATTCATATTATCAATAATATAAATTATATTCATATTATTAATATTATTAATAATAATAAGTATAATAAAAATCATAATAATACTAAAGAATTTGTTTGTGGTAGTTGTTAAATTTTCTTTGGTCACTGAAGGGATCTAGTTTCATCCCATTCACTGCAAATTTTATTGTATGGTGTCAAAAGTTACATAGTAATTACATACGGATGTAGATGACATTATTCTAACCGGTAATGACATGCATGAGATAAATATTGTGTGCAAAACCAGCAACCACACCCATGCAGAAAAAGGTAGAGAATATGTTTGAAGAACCTGACATTCATGAACCTTCAAGTTATAGAAGACTCATTGGACGTCTTTTGTATCTTGTAAATACTATACCAGATATATGCTTTGCAGTTTAACATTTGAGTCAATTTGTTCAGAAGCCTACAATCCATCATCATTGTGTCGTTCAAGATGTGCTACGATACATAAAAGTTGCACCTGCACAAGGTTTCTTCTATTCAAAGAATTATGTTTTGCATTTAAAAGCTTTTAGTGACTCTGACTGGGCATCATGTTCCATGACTCGACTCTCAACAATTGGCTTCTACAATTTTCTAGGAGACTCATTGATTTTATGGAAAAGCAAGAAGCAAAGCACGGTTTCTATCATCCTCAGAGACAGAATATCGTGCCTTGGCTTCAACCTCATGTGAGTTACAATGGTTGATCTTTTTTCTAAGAGATCTCCATGTCACCACCTTCAAAACTGCATGTCTTTAGTGTGACTCTGAAGCAGCCAGACATATTTCTCTTAATAGTAACTTTTATGAACATACAAAACACATTGACATTAATTGTCATGTTGTTCGAGAAAGGCTACAACAGAATTTATTCCATCTCCTGCCCATTTGATTTGCAGAACAACCTGCAGATTTTTTAGCAAAAGCCCTCGAGCAAAACAGTTTCCATAAACTTACAGCAAGCTTGAAGTTCTTTGCATACATGCTCCAACTTGAGGGAGGGTTTTAAGTTTTATATTATTGGACTTGTATCTTTCTTGTGGGCTCTGTTCCAAAACCTAAGTTTTTTTTTCCTTTAGAATGTATAAAACATTATCTATGTAAGAGTTACGTAGTTAGAAAAAGAATGAGAATACAGTTTTTTTTTCCTTCCAGAATAGTATTTATTCTTCCTTGCCCACACTATCTTATTCTTTTCTTTCTTCTTGAAATCATGAAATTCAAGACTTGTTTATAAATGATACTGTGTCCAACATAGCAGAAAAACTTTGAAACCTTAACTTGATTTTTACATGCTTCTTTTAGCTACATTGTATATGGTTGAGAGTAGGATTAATTGAATACTTAGCAACGTCTTCAATTTTCAAATCATAACTTCTTGTTGAGAGGAGTGGACAAGGTTTCATATATATATATATATATATTAATATTAATATGATATTGTACTACTTTTCTATGAAGCTATTACATGATTTACAAATATGGCTTTTATGCTTTAAAAACATGTTAGACATGGACATACAATGGATATAGCTTTTATGCTTTGAAAGCATGTTATACATGGACATACAATGGATACGAGCACAATATAATTTTTCAGTATGTTGAAGATGATATGATCCACTTTCTTGAACACGTTTATCACACAATAAACTAGTAAGAAAAGGGGTATGTTGAAGATGATATGATCAACTTTCTTGAACACGTTTATCACACAATACACAATAAACTAGTAAGAAAAGAGAAGACGACGTTGCACAAATTCGCGATTTTCCTATTCCCCTACTAAAATACAGTACAACAACGACGTAGAATTTCGTTGAAGATAGACAACATTTTCAACATGAAGATGATGAGAGCGGAGTGGTAATGGTGAAAAGAGGTAAACAAAGTGTGAAAGATAAAAGAAGATGAGGAATTAGACAAATAGGAACTTTCTTATTTTGAATTTAAAATTATTATTTAATTTATATTTTTAAATTTAAATACAATTTATTATATAATATTATGTATTTTTTTATAATTTAAATATTTTATTTTATTTTACTTAATTTTTAAATTACAAACATAAAATTATTTTTTATAATTTAAATCTATTTTTAAATAGTAAATTAAAGTTTTATTAAAGATTAATATTTTAAGATAATATTAAACTTTTACTTGAGAAAATAAAATAAAATATTAAAGATAATATTTTTTTATAATAATCATATTAAAATGAAAAAAAAAATAACCTTAAATAAATATAATATATTATACTATAATATATATATATATATATATATATATATATATATATGACGTGTCTATTATTCATAGCTGCTTTCTTCATGCTATGATTCTCTATTGCTTATAATAGCTGCTTTCTTCATGCTATGATTCTCTATTGCTTATAAATTTGTTCTGAACGGTACTAAACTACTAATTTACCAGCAAACATTTAAATGTTGAACTATGTTTGTTAGAATGTTACTAATTCATAATCGAAACATTTTAAGTATTTTAAGTTCTGATGCATAAATTTTCTACAAAATCAAATTACACGTGTGAATAGAGTGATCTTGCGTGAAAGTGTGAAACTAGAATGAGCCATCACCTTGTTTGAAACTTCTGAGAATTATGGAATCTAATCCTGGTTATACAGTTATTCATCATGAAACATCTATCAAATAAAAATATGAGTGCTTGTTACTGACAAATTACACATAGTGGTTGAAGAAGCCAAAAATACTGATATTTACTTGAAAAATACTGATATTTACTTGTTCGTTAACTTGTTAAGAATTTAGGTGGGAAATAGGACATCTTTTATGAGAATCTGAGCAATGAGATTCACATCATTGGGCCAAAAATACAAGAGAATGCAAGGGAGGCCATAGAGTCATCGTAAGAGTCTAAAAAGCATATATAAATTACATACAACTAACAGTGATATATAAAAATTTCGGTTGATAAATGAGGGGAAGTAGAAGAGAGAAAAGACTATACAGTTTCAGTTTCTATACTTCCTGGTTTCCAGTGTTGTTCCATCTTTAAGACTTTCCTGTGCATCATTGTCCATGCCAAGGCTGAAGAGAGCAGCTGCTTGAAGATAGTATGCAGTGGGCCAGGTAGAAGATATAGATTGAGCTTGCATGGCATCTCCAAGTGCTTCTTGTGCCATGTCATTCATCAGATAGCATAAGCAGCGTCTGGCATACACTGTAGGTGATACCATGGTTCCACCGTCGATGAACTACACACAAAACAAAAACAAGAATCGTGAAACTGTCTAGCAAAAGAAAGTTGGCATGAATATCCATTAACTGTTGATGAATCTTCATTTACAATGCTTTGCGAGTAATGGTGTGGAACATATGATCTATGGTATTCGTAAGGTTTAACCAGCTTGGGTAATGTCTACTTTAGACATTCCTCCCTCTTTTTTCAACGTAATGGTGTGGAACATATGATCCATGGTATTCGTAAGGTTTAACCAGCTTGGGTAATGTCTACTTTAGACATTCCTCCCTCTTTTTTCAACTTCGAAGATATATAGTATTAATTTAAACTGCCCCAAGCATTAATTTTCCAAGGTTTTTGGTGAATCCAAATTACCCTCCTTTATTCTACCAAAATTACTATAGCCAAAACATTCAATCTAGAAAAAGAAATGTTGGTGGACATCCCAGTAAATACTTCATTAACAAAGTAATCATTAATTTTGCAGTGATAAAGGATAGATACTCTGAAGTTATAAAGAGTTGAAGTTTGGATGTTTTGAATTTTTTTTTCTGGATAACAAATTCACAAATCTCTAACTGACTTACTTGTGTATAGCAGTCAATAGCTGTAGAGAAGTCTCTAGCATGGAAAGCAGAATCGCCTTGCTTCTTCGAATTTAGAGTGTCTTGTATTTGATTTGTCCACATTTGGAAGGAAAGCTGTGACAACACGAAAGGAGGCAAAATACAAATCCATAAATATCATTCTACAAGGAGTGTCTAACTGTGCTATGAACTACAAAAGAATTAGCAAAATACACTTTGTTTGTCATATCATACTACACAGAATTTGTTTCTCTAAAATGGTGGCATAGGAAAAGCAGACCAAAACCAGAAGATGCATTAGAATGAAGAAATGCAAAGGTAAACTGTCATGGATATGAAAGATTCACAAATGTCTTTAGTTACCCATGACCAGTGTCTTTCTAGCAAAATGTCACGCCATATATATAAGACCAAAGACATATAGTGTGTGACCATTTTCAACACAGTGAAAAAGCCTTTGCCACTTCATTAAACATTGATCTAAAAGCAACATAACCAATTGGAAGAAACTTAGACAGTTAACTTACGCTCTAAAAACCGGAACATAGGGTTTACTCAATGTGTGCGTGTGTGTGCGCATGGTAAAACAAAGTTTTCAAACAACTAGATCTGACATCAAGCAGGTTTCAAAACTGTGTGGACAAAAATAAAATACCCTCTGAATAAAAGTCTAAGTAGAGGAAGAAATAGAACCTAAGAATTACCTCATTTGCAACATCTTCATCATCCTTATAGCCCACTTTATCCAAAATCTCATGTACTGCAGTGAGATCTCTTCTGGAACAAGCGTCACCAAAAGGTGTTAATGAAACTGTTTCCTTTGATGACAGACTTTGATCTGGTATGCCCATTAAAACATATGACGGTACCTGCTAAATACCACAAGTTTCAAACCAAATACGTTTCTCTGATTCCAAAAGGCTTCATTGGCATATACAATCAGCCAAGTAAACTTTGATCCTTGATTGAATTGTAATAGAATAACTTGAGACAAAAAGAAGGGCATACCGAAGTTTCTTTCTGAAGAGGGGTCAGAGCAGTCACAAGCGACTTAACATTTGGTCTCTCACGAGGTTCATATTGTAAACAACGCGACGCTAACCTCACTAACTCAGTTCCATCATCATTTGAAAAATGACCTTCCAAACACGAGTCCATCAGCAACAGAAAATTTTTGCCTCGGATAAGGTCAAGTGCCTGCATTATAGTACCTCTTTATTTATGAAACACTGTATGCATTATAGTACCTCTTTATTTATGAAACACTATATACCTCCTTATTTATGAAACACTATATACAATATAATCATTTTAAACCAAACCATCACATGATGTTACTACAAATCTAGTCAAATCCAACCTTAAAGAGCTGAAATTCTAAAGGTCAAAGATTTACTAAACACAATGCCACCTTAAATTAAAATGAACATGAAATGGGAAAGATGGAATGTACATGACTTGGTGGGATATGCTTTCCACTCAGAAGATCAAGTAATAGGGTGCCAAAACTGTAAACCACACTTTCCGCGGTGATTCTTCCTGCCAAATTTCAATCACACATTAGCTCAATTAGGGAATTTTAAAAATCAGAAGGCACGAAATTAACAAAAGGGCCCTTTAGCCCCCCAAGTAATACAATATTAAAGAAAAGACTATATTACCTGTCCTCAAGTACTCTGGAGGCGTGAAGGCTAAATTTGTACTATAGCTTCTGCCATCCCTACTGTTTTTCATGAGTCCAAAACAAGAGAGTCTAGGGTTGCCTTCCTGTCCACCAATGGTACCACATAAGTTGTCAAAATACAAGGAAAGAGGCACAAAAGAGGTTAAAAGCTGAAGTACCTGATCAAATAAAATTCTATAAGCATTAAGATCATGGTACAATGCCCTTCCTTTACTGCTGCAGTATTCCAAAGCTTGAGCTAAATATAAGGCCACCCTCAGCCTCATTGCCCATTTCATAGGCTGGGCTTCCCCTGCCAGAGCAGATCATTCGAGTCACAAAATCAAGGGATTAAAATGGGAACGATATTTCATAAACCGCGTCAACAATCAGGGGACAAATTTGAGAGAGCACATCACTCAAATTTGACTCCTGATGTAGCTTCTAAAGCAAAATATTGAAAATGCCAAAGGGGTTTAACTAAATGACATCAAATTAGATCTTCTCTTCTGTTGATTGCTGAATAAAAATAAAACACATAAAAATAAAATAAATGGAAAACTCACAATGAAAAAGGTGTTTAGAGAGAGTTTCATTGGGCATGAACTCTGCAATAAGCAATCTCTCTTCTCCCTCACAGCAACACCCAACCAAGTTAGCCAATCTCTCATTCCTCAGCTGCCCCACAGCACGTGCCTCCTCCTGAAAAGTCCAACCAAACAAGACACCAAAATCAGACATAAATTCCACTCACACCACACACAGCAAGAAAAAGCAAAAAGCAGAAGCAGAAGCAGTAGCACGAACTAGGAATTGTCGAGAATCAGGCCAAGCAGACTTATTGAAGCGCTTCACAGCAACCAACCTATCATCCTCAAGCATCCCTTTGTAGACAACATTTGGAGCCTTCTCACCGTGTTCCGAGACAATGTTGTCTGGTGAGAATCCTGAGGTGGCAACTCTCAGCTGATCCAAACTGTACTCACTGAACCCTCCCCAAGGATCCTTCTCATTCCTCTTCCCATCATCATCTGCACCCACAAATCAAAAGCAGAAATGAAGTTAGCATTCAAATTAAAAATACCTTCTTGCTTTTGTTTTAGTGTGTTCCAAGTGAAGTAGGAAAGGAAAGTCACCATTATCAGACAAATCATGGAGGTTTGATTTGACGTGGGAAGGCCACCAGCAGAGAGAGAATTTAGAGCAACGAGCTCCCATCGGAGAGAGTGCAATCACACAAGAGAAAAAAAGAGTAAGGGTGTGTTGTGAGAGCAAAAGAAAGAGTCAGAGAGAGAGAATGAGACCCTTTTCCTCTCCAATAGTAACAACACTTGATGTGTCACTTTTATGGAAGAAGAAAGGGTTAGAGAGAAGCAAGATAAGATTAAAAAAGGGGAATTGAAGAGGAGTATGGCATGGGAAGGATAAATGAAAGGAGAAAGCGAAATACGGCGGTGTTTGGGAAGAGAGAAAGTGGGGTGGGAAAAAAGATGGCTTTTTTGGGATCCAAAGGTTTTCTTTTTTCTTCTTTGATGTGTGTTTGCTGCGGTGGTGATGCTGCTGCTGCAGTGAATGAATGATATCAGTCACCTCTTCTCTTCATCATTCTTCTTTTCTTCTCACACCTTTGCACTTCCTTGCCTTTACCCTTTTCAATTATTATTTTCATTATTATTATTATTATTAGTGTCTAACACTTTTACTTTTTAAGAATTCTTTGTTTTCGATGGAGACACAACCATACATAAAACCTCTTATATATAGAGGATGAGTTTTTTAACTTCAAAAATAAGGTGTTTTTTTCATATTAAAAGAATAATAAAAACTCATTTTATTGAGGACTTTCAATATTTATAAATAAATTATTTTCTTTCCAGCCTTGTTTATTTAACAGTTAAAAAGACATCACTGAAATTTCAACCTTATATAACTACAAACACAAATTGTTTGTGTTTTAATAATCAATTTTTTTCCGAAACTAACTGTTTCTAATCAATGAAGTTTTAAACTTGGATGTTGCCCTAATAATTATGCAGTCCCTTTCGACATTCTCCTGTCTCATATACAGTATCACAAGGATTCACAACCTTCATTAATTTCATTATTCACCTACCTTATATTAGTTATTAATTTATATTATGCTTTTAGAGTTATGTTTAAAACTATTGCCATTTTATCCTCCTCAATTTTAATTATTTAATTAAACATGCCTAATTAACACATCTCTATTTTCAATAAAAGAGTGCAAATAAATTAATATTCGACTGCACAAATATCAATGAAGTCTGTAAAGCTATAATAGTAATTAATAATGGCAATTACGGATTAAATGCTTTCTCAATGCGCATTTAAAAATCTTGCAACATGCTAAATTAAAAATTATCATAAACTGTAATAAATTCATATTTAAAATTTGATTACATATATTAATAATTTACTTGTTTTAATTAATGACTTGAGCATCTCCTCGATTTGTTAAGCCGCCTCACTCACGTGGATAAATACGCATAAGCTTTCTGAGATGAGAATAATATAATAAAAATGATTTTTTTTATAACAGGGAGACTTTATTATTATTATTATTATTATTATTATAATTATTATAATTTATATTTTGAATCCTTCAAATAAAAAGTTAGGTAAATTAATACATTTAAGTATTGTGTTTTAAGTTTCAATTCTCTTTCGTCATAATTTTACTTTATGTTTGGATTAGAAAGTGTCAGAATAGAAAGTTGAGGGTGTGAAAGAAGGAAAATGTGAAGTTGTTTGGATTATGGTAGGTTAGAGTGAATTGTGATAAAAGTTGATTAAAATACGTGATGTGGTGATTATAAGGTATTTTAAATTATTTTGAATAGTGTAAATTGTAAGATTACAAATTTATCTTTGTATATAAAACAAATAACGATTAATTTTGGGTATATTTTAGTTAATTAAAATAATTTAAAGTTTCATTTTTAAATAAAAGAAAAAAATTTAAAATTCAAAGAAATAATTACATATAATTTTAAATTTAAGTATAGTTTTATTATTTTCCATTTTATTAAACCTCATGCGCAAATTGAAGAGTGTTGTGCGCTGCTTTTCCATGCAAAGCTCTTAATGATAGTTTGTAAGTAAAAAAGGTGAGAAAATAAGGGCACTCTCATCTTTGCATACATCCTACGTGGCTTTCATCTAGTGATAGAAGTGACCTCAATAAGTTCACTTTCTTTTCTCTTCAATTATGAGAGCATCCTCAATACTCCCATATTTTTATTCACTCTCACCCTCAACTTCCCCCTCTCACAAAAGCAAACAGGGATGATACTCTCTAATTCTCTGCGACTAGACTACAGGGTCACCTCCATAAGCAAACACACCATTAGCTTTTTTTTTTACTTGGTTGAGATAAAATATATATAAACTATAATTGGTATTTACATTTTAAATAAATTTTGAGTGTAGTACAAATCATACTAGTGATAGAAGCGACCTTGAATTTATTTTTTTTCATGACAATATTAATGTTTTAATTTTAAATTTTTAAAATAATATTGTGAGAATCAATTTTATTTATTTTAAAGTTAGTTATCTTACAATTTTTTGTCTTTAGGTTTTGATTTTCAATTTAAATATTGAGATATTTGCAAAAAAGTTTTTTAACATTCAAATTAGTGTTTGATTTTGAATTGTTAAATGGGATAAATATTCATAAATATAAGAATGAATTTAAATTTTGTTCATGTAAATCTCTATTAATATGATTTTTATGATTTAATATATATAATTTTCCTTTAAGATGTTATTAAAGTGATTAAATATATATATGATCAAATGAGTTTCGGATTATGGTATACATATAATTAAATCAAGAAAAAAAAATTTAATCCACTACAAGAAAATCATGAAATAGAAACTAATTTTAGAAACAACAAATAATTAGTTGTTATAGTGACTAAATTAGAAACTATTTTAGAGACTCAAAATTTTGTTGTTTCTAAGTTAGTTTTTATTATTGTTAAATGATTTTTAAATTGGTATCTAAGTAGCAACCAAGATTTTAACTACCAATTATTTAGATTCTAAATTTAGTAGTACAAACTTTGGTTGTTAATTAGATACCAATTTAGAAACCATTTAACAATAATATAAACTAATTTAGAAAACAACAATTTTTTTTAGTCTCTAAAATAGTTTCTATTTTAATCACTATAACAACTAATTATTTTTTGTCTCTAAAATAGTTTTTATTTCATGATTTTTTTTTGTGATATATCTTTAAACTCTTTAATGATGTGGAGAATTTTGTAGATATTACAATAATAATAATATTAATTATTATTATTTACAACATTATTGGTATAAGACAATTTTATACTCTTATCAATTATTCGATCGTTATCCCGTTCAATGAAATTAATATTTGAAATATATTAAACTTATTAAATAATGTAGTATGTTTGTTTAATTAAAATATATATTATTAGGTACTCGAGAACATTTTGGTTTTCAAGACTTTGTTGATTTACTAGCAAAGTAGGAAAATGGAACAAATTTGATTTGACCTAAGTTATAAAAATATATTTTTTGTTTTGTTCTGTCTGTAACTATTACAAATAAGTAATTAAGGTACGCAAAATGGTCAAATTAAATTTAAATAAAATCAATTTAATTTTGAAAGCGGTTCAGTTATAAGTGAATTCATTTTAAAACATGTTTTCAATTTCAAACACTATATATAGGTTAGTTTATAAAGTTTTATTTAAGTTTTTATAAACTAAATAAAAAAGAAGTTGAATTGAATTTTCTTGAACTGCTTTATTTAAATTAGTAAAATAGGTATTTGCAAGAATAAAATGAATAGTTATTTATCTGGAAATAGAAATAATAATTAGTGAGCATTATTAATTGGTGAAGAAAAGGCATTGCGACATGACATCCTGATCCAGCTATAATATTTTCAATATTGTTGATAAGTGGAGGAACATTTGACACCAATGGTCCCATATTTTCTTTTAACACCTCCACTAATAATGCACCTCTTTGGGGAGACACACCCCTGCATGGTTAACCAATAAATCTTCCATCAAACCCTCTTTTCTTCATCTCTCACTCCCTCACTATCATTCTCACAATAAACAAAACTACCTTTCAACCATTTTTATAAAACTTCCCCACATTTCACCACAGACACTCAGGATACCCTCTCGGATTTGCCACACAAATCTCCAACATGCCTCTGAACAAAACTCTGCACCTTTCGGATGAGTCTAGGAAAAAGGAATCTCTGTTCTTTTTTCACAAATCCAAACCCACGTGTTCACATCATAAAAACAACCAACAACATCAACTCATGTTATTCATATAAATATCATCATCATCAAGTAGATAGATAGAATTTTTTACAATGTTTATATGCTGGCATCTTAGATACATACATATATTAAACACTTTTATCATTTTATATAAAGCTGTGTAAAATCAAAATATCTAATAGGTTTACACCAGAATAGTTTGATTTGATCCATATAACATGTTTATGAGTAAAACCTAGGAAAACGTGGGTGGTTGTGTGAAAGCTGAGGCTGGGTGGATGCAGCAAGAATAGTGAGGTAGGTTTGGATTTTGAGCAATGAGAGTGTGGATAAAAAAGGACAGACGCATGTGTAACACTAATGATGTCTTGGTTTGACGCCACTCTGGTGTAATTTGAGTCTTTGTCATTGAAAGGGAAGGACATAGGACATGCCATGTTATTAATGCAGATTAATAGAAATGGTAAGAACAGCAGTGGCTTTTCATGGCAAAGGATAAATCAAGAAAGGCATGTGATGTAACAAACCTTGCATCATCTATGCTTCCACTTTGCTTAATCCCCTCTCCCTTCTCCTACACCACCAAGATAATTTAAATGGAAACTGCTCATTTCGGAAAATGGAAGTAGCAGGGATCATGGTGGTGAAATAAGGAATAAATATTGCATATCAACTAAGATAGATCTATTTTTACACTCTTTTCAATTAATAAACAAACATCTGGATCCTATATGAAATAGAAATAGAGATAAGGATAACTTATTTTAACTCATTTCTTTATATCTCCGGATCTTACCGATTTTTATTGGGTACATTATATCTTCTTAGAAATATCTAATTTTATACGTAAGATGTTATTGTCTCCACATAATAAATAAATATTATAAAAAAAATATTAATTTACAGAATTGTAATTTATATAAGATAAAAAGTGACGGTGTTAAACCATCATCATCCATTTCGATAATGTAAGCCAAAACCTTTTTTTTCTCCTATTTTTTTTAGAAAATAAAATACAATAGACAGAGTATACTATACGTGTGTGATCTAATATCAATTTTTATTATTGAATATTAAAATGGGTTAATGTTTAATTTGAAGGAAGTTTAGTATTGAAGTTGACGTTGTAGAAAACATTTGATATCTGGACTAATAATTTCTTAAAATAAAATAATTATTGAGGAGATCTATATGCACTAAACCTATTATAACAAGTGTTAATAAAAATCAGTTTTTTAAGAAACATGCTTTTCTGGAAATGCTATTTTTTAAATGATAAATTAGCTTTAGACTTTCGAAAAATAAATATTGTTCAGAAAACGCTTTAAAAGTACCTTTTTATTATTATTAAAAAACGTATCTAAGAAAATTCTGTGAATTCGATCCAACCATCTTTTCTGCTTATTGTTTATACGATCCTAATGGGATGGATCTTCATTGACAATTCGAGTTTTTCTTGCTATTCTTAGGGTTTTATCCAATTTGTGTAGTTTTTTCTCACCAAAGACAAGGCCACAACTCAAGCCAAACAAAAAAAAACACAGATACCCGAAACATTCACACTGCTGTTAAGATCACATCGTGACCAAATTTTAAAACTTTAATTGCCATGTGTGCTCTCTGCTTAAATAAACTATTGAATTGTTTGTCGAAACGTAATTGTTAATGTCGTGGACGCAATGCACGACAGTATCAACAATGTCATTTAAAAAAAATTAAGAATGTCCTTATATGTAATATAATGACTAATTTATAAGTCTTTTAACACATGCAAAACACGTAAAACGTTAGTATACTTAAAGAAGAAAACAGTTAATTGAACCACAAAACGACATTCTCCAGACAAAAGAAAAGGAACATGTTGATACGCACCGATCTGAACCACAGTTTATAATAACAACAAGGACCGTAACAGCTGCTATAATGCTTTACTTTCCATCCTTCAGATATGACAAAACAAGTGCTGGTCGCAAATGTCTTCAACCCAATAATATGTCGGCAATTTTTTTTCCCCTTTCACATTTTCTTTATCCAGAAAATAAATAAATAAACTTTTTTATTCCTTTTAAATATGTAGAATTAGGCTCGTATTTATTTAAATTTAATATTTAGCAGTGATTTTTCACTGTAAAATGATATGAAAAATAGAATAATCAAAATAAAATTGAACCGAAAATTAGAAACACATTTGGTTGGCCCAATTGTTTTACGTAGCCCGGCCCAAGAACATTATAGTTATCTGTTTGATTAAAAAAAGGAGAAAGAATTTGTCGTGTTTGAGGTTGGAGAAGGTTGAGAAAGGTTAAAGGCGTTAATTAGAAGCAGGTTCTAGATTGTTGTGGTTTGAGCAGAGAGAGTGTCGAAAGATGTCAATCGTTCCAATGAACCAGGAGGAGGGCAACGCCTCCAATCTCTTCGCTATGTGGGATCCGTTCCTCGATTTTCCTCTCCCTCCTTCCATCTCCAGTTTCTTCCCCGGTTTCGAATTCGGATCCGGGTCGTCTGTGAACACCCGTGTGGACTGGAGGGAGACGTCCAGAGCTCACGTGTGGAAGGTGGCGCTTCCCGGCTTCACCAACGAAGACGTGCTGGTGGAGCTCCAAGACGAGAGGGTGCTCCAAGTGAGCGTGGAGAGTGGGAACTTCATGACCAGGTTCAAGATCCCCGACAACGCTAACCTCGAACAACTCAAAGCCAACATGCGACACGAGGTTCTTGTTGTCACTGTTCCAAAGGTTCACCAACCCCTTCCTCCACCTCCTAGTAGGAATCTCAGGGTCGTTCAAATTGACGGCACCGACTGAACCCTTCACCAGACAATAACCTCAGTGAGCAAACTCTGTCTCTTCAATTTGTTCACTCTAAAGTCCAAACAAAGACATAAAAACGCTGTCGTTCTTGTTGTCTTTAACCATGTCGTGTGAGTCTATGTCCGATCCAGCTCTGTTTTGTAAGATGTGTGTGCGATACCCTGCTCTGTTAAGTTAAACCAATGTAAATATTATATATATATCATGTTTGGAAATGGATGTTCTACGTACCCAAATGGTTTGTTAGCTTTTTCCACTCAGGCTAGTGCGACTCATTTGCAAATGTTTTTTTGATAACTAAGTCATTTTTACCTGCTTTTCATGCAAACGCTACCATGAACTTCTTCAGCAACTCTAACTCTAATAAATCAATACCCTTTTTAATGTATTGGGAATCATGGTTCTTGGAAACATTGTTGGAGTTGTGGCGAAATTACTGTCGATTCATCTCAAAGTTGCTTTCTTGGCCGGTTGGTTTTGGTGTTTAGCTTGGTGAATCACTTCTGGTGTCATAAGTTGGTTTTTTTATTTATCAGAATTTCAGTTATCTTTATCTGATCAACTTTTTGGACGATGAATCACCATTTAACTAACATTATTTTCTCATTTTTCCTTAATTTTTTTTTATCAGTAATGATACATTAACAATCTACTTAATTTATCAACTTGAGATTGATAATATGAAGAAAAGTTTGTCATCCAAAAACTGAAATTTTAGATAAAGAAACAAAAACTGAAACTGAAATTTTAGATAAAGAAATCACTGAAATTGAATTTCATCCAAAAAACTGAAATTTTAAAGAAATGGAATTTCATAAAAAAAAATGAAACTGAAATTTTAGATAAAAAAATGAAATTGATGGAATTGTAAACTGTACAAGTGGTCAATATATATTTTTTTATAGTCTGATTTCGCCTGAATAGAAAATTGCACTTGTGTCTTGTTCACTCAACATCGTGTGTCCTATAATGTCTCCAAATTAAGGAGCATGATATTGATGTTGATATTGCATAAAAGACGCCATTAATGAACGGGTAGACTTTAGGATAAGCCTGCGTGAAAAGGTAATTGGAGGAGGAGATTGAAGGTTGTTGATGTGTATTCAACTTTGTGTATCAATTGGTCATGTTTTTCTTCTCTATTGAACTTGTACAAAAATAGATTAATACCGCAGTTGACTGTAATAAAAGGGAAAACATCAATCTACATATTTCCAACATTACAAATTTAGACCTCACTTTTAGTTTTTTCCATTTTCAGAAAGAGAAAAAAAATCAACATCTCTTCAATGTATTTCACTTCACTAAGGCTATGTTAGATTCAAGAATTCTAGGCTTAAAGAGGAATTATGGAAATGGATATTCATGATTTGTATTAAGGGATGTACAAGGAAGAGGAATAGTGGATCTGCATAAATAATGATTTCTCTCATCCTTCTCATATGTAAAGATATGAGGGGAAAACCACCTACGATAGTGGTGTTTTTCTTTTTTGACATTCTTTTTTGTTTTGTCATTCATGCAATAATATATATAATAATATCTTTTATTTTTATTATTTTTCCATCATAATCATCATATTATCATATTTCATACTTTATTCTATATATGTTTTCTTTTTTATAAATTTGTTGTACAATTTACTCTATATATATAATATTTTTTTTATTATAAAATGTCCTCTAAAATAGCTACATGGTTATGTATCTACATACAATCTAAATCAATGAATATAAAAAACTTTCCAAATATATAAATAAATATAACAATAAATTTGCATATGCTTAGATAATATTGTTTTTATGATTCTTTTCTTGTTCCGGTAATATTAAGTAACTCGTATTTTTTCCAAAAGTAATTATTTAACGGTATCGAAATAAATTATTCAATTGTACCAAAATATAATTTAAAATATTTTAATTAATTCAAATCTACACAAAAAATACATCATATTTCATTATTTAAATATTTTTAAATACAAAGATAAATTTGTAAACTTATATTTTACACTTTTTTAAAAAATTAAAAAAATCTCGCAACCATCACATCACTCACAAACTCCAATAAACTTTCTTAAAAGTCTAGTCTAAAATACCTCAATCCAAACACACTAATTTTCTTCACACTTTCCTCTCAAATCCTCAAACATCTACTCTCTTATATATCCTAACACATCCTCTTCCTAATCCAAACACAACCTAAGTGAAGGATAAAATATTCTTATTTGTTGAAGAGGAAATTAATAATTAATATTTTTTTTATTTTTCTTTTGTTCAATAATATTTTTTTCATGTGATGGTAAATGATTGTTGTAACTTGAGGTGTCAGCCTGAGATCTTAAGTTGCATAGTGATACCTAACATGGAAGCTTTTATTTAAAAATTAATAATTAATATTTCAATGAATTTATGATTATTTATTATCGATAGGCACGGGTTCCTGTTTTCATGAACAATTGAAGTGATTTATTATATCATTTTTTTTTTCATTTATTGGTTACTTTTGAAAAGTCAGCTAATTCAATCATTTCAAACTTAGCACTATTTTTAGAAACGTTTTCTTTAAAGATATTTTCAAACATCAAACGAAATGTGTTTTGCAAAACTTTCATTTTTTATTCAAATAAAAGTAGAAACAGAATAATCAAATAAGAGTTTAGCTTTCATATTTTTATTAAATAATCTTTTATTTTCGTCACTTTACTTCTATTATATTCATCTTGTTCAGATATTATTTCTTAACAAAATATAAAATAAAAACACACTTTTGATGGGTTAAAATACAAATAAATTTTAATTAGTTCAATTCGATGTTATCATTCTAAAAAATATTTTAAACGTGATTAACAAATATAATTATATATATATATAATTAAAAAACTAACATCTTTAATGATAGTAAGATTACGTATTCTTATATATGAATTGGAAGGAGTATTAGTTTTGACTTTGATAATCATGCATTAATGAATGGTTTGAAAAGGAGTAAGTGTTGCTATTTGATAAGGACAAATCTAATCCAAATTTAATGTTAATTGATATCCAAGATTCCATTTGGCTGGGTTGCACTAATTCTATTATTGTTGCTTCATGCTTACGACTCCTAGCTCCAATAATAACACAACACATGTTAATTAGGTTTGAAGAAGAAAGGGACCCTAACATTTCACATTTTTCTTTTCATAATAGGGTTTTTAGGCAAACTTCATTTTCATGTTTCCTTCTAGGAAATTGTATGTAGATAGTCCTTTTCACTTTATATATAACAATTAAGAATACAGTGCATGTAAATTTTGAGTTGTGTGTAATTTCCATAAGCCATAGTTTGCAAATTCATCATTTTTTTTGTTAATATATGGATTCAAGGCTTTAAACTTTGATAAAACACCTCCAAAGGTATTCCAAACACACGCAGTGGAAATAAATAGATCGATTTCTTTTTAACTCATACATTCTGCATGACAAAATTGTGAAAACAAAAAAGAACCCTTCAAAAGGTAAGCTTTTACCACAAATTTAGCCAAAAACAGACACTCACATCTGTTGTTTGCTTTATGCTATGACTAAAATGTAACAGCAAGTTTGTTTGTTTTTTTCTACTTCTTATCAACAGGACACTGAACTGGCCAAATATATTCTAAGGGGAACAAACTTTCTTTTGTATTACCAAATAATATAAATATTTCACTTACAAAAAATTATCTCATATTAAATTTTCCAATATGTTTGACTAAGTTTAGAGGTTTTCAGCGACACAATTTAAAGGCTGAACATAGATCAGTCACTCAAATACCATTTGGTTAATGTAGGCAATGAGATATCAAGACATAACGAACACCCCTCAATATAACATGATTAACATAATTATGATATAATTATGATACAAGATGTTATCTTAAAATCGAGATTAATTGGATAACTTATCTTGATTCAGACCTAAAATTGAAGGTCCATTGTTATAAATATGCAATTTGTCCAAGATAAAGGTACGCATTTATTACAACAATTAATACTTCAACCTTCAAATATATAATCATAACTTGAATGTCAGAGTACCTTTTATAAGTATCCTACTTCTGACCGAGATCAAGAACCACAATCGAAAACTGGAACCACCAACAATTATTTGAGGAAACGACTCCTTCCCAACTTGTATAAGATTCTAGAACATTATAATAAAATAATAAAATTATTAAAAAATTTATAGAACATGTTAGTATGTGAACTAGTAGATCCAATATTAGACTGCTAATAAATTAATAACATTGATTTAATGATTAAAAGTTACTTCTAGCAACACTTTTCATCGTCAAGATAACATGAAACATAAAGCAATATGTTTTATTTTCAAGAGTTAGTGTAATATTTCCCTCATATATGTAACTCCAAATAAACTGTCCTGTAGTAATATTATCAAAGTGTAACAAGTTGATGGCTATAGTGAATAACTTAGAAACTCTTTTCTTCTTTAATTCAATTACCTTGGTCAAGTTCTTCATTTTATAAAGAATCAAATTGAGTAAGAAGAGTTGATAGATTCTTTCTTAATTCATAATTAATTCTACAAGAATTTAATAATAGTTCATACTATTCACCTAGCGCTTATTAGATTTCTAAAATCAAAATATAGTAAATAACTTGTTTACTGCTAATGTCGTGTAAGAAAATATCAAATGTCTTCATTGTAATTTTATTTTGACAATTTAAAAGTAAGGTTTACTATTAATAATTCTTAAATAAAATCAATGATCGCATTCTCATATACATCGTTTATATATTTATTAATCTTTATCTAATAAAGATCATTATCATATATATTAATTTATGTAAGTGATTTTTTTTAATAATTTTATGATAAAAAAAATAGTTGTCATTACTATATATAATGTGTACTACAATAACAGTTCTCTAATTTTAATTTATAAGAACCTTGTCATATTAATTAAATAACAAATATAACAAAGTAATAAATATGAATTTATCCATACAAACATGATGAATTGTACTCCTTCATGGCAGAAGAACTCAAACTTTTTTATTTGCTCAAGGTGATTTTACATACACTAAAGCTATATCATAATCTCACTATTTGTTTTGGGCTATATGAAGTTAGACAGTCACTGATAAGATGCTCTTTACCAACCTATTCAAAGCATCATAGGAAGAACCATCTTTGACAGCTATCTTAATTTCATTCTTCAATTTCAATGCTTTCTGCCTCATCTCCTTTCTTTCAGGATTCACCATCAATCTTCTCACTGCCCCTTCTATTTCATCCCTTTCCATCACATTGGACCACTCTATGCCTACCTTCCATACATGGCTCAACAACCTGGCATTTACCCTCTGATCCCCAAAATGAGGTTGGCACATTATTGGCACCCCTTCAGACAAACTCTCCAACGTAGAATTCCAACCACAATGGCTCCAAAACCCTCCCACACCTTGGTGTGCCAAAACCTCACCCTGAGGTGCCCATTTCACAATGCAACCCCTTTCTGATATTGCCACTCTAACATCTTTAGGCAGTGATTGTAGCCATTCAGAAATATCACTGATTGTCCCTGGTCTAATAACCCAAAGGAACCTTTGCTTGCTATTTGCTAAGCCCCAAGCCACTTCAGTCAGTTCTTTCTCTTCCCAACTAGCTATACTTCCAAGCTCACATACAACACAGATTTTCTTGGTTGGTTTTTCAGCCAATCTATGCAGCTATAATCTTCTTCCACAAAGCTACTACTAGGAGAATCTTCTCCAGCAATCATGTGTAAAGGGCCTATGGGGAAGAAACTCATTTTGTAAACTTGGTGTAGTCGATGCAAGGACTCCTCTTCAAGACAGTCCACTGTGTTGCAGATAACACCCAAAGAAGGTCTTACTGCAACTGTTTTCGCAATTTCTTTCAGCATATCACCCGAATTGAACATTGGCAGGTCTTTGAATCGGAGTGGTTCAAGTTCTGGCACCAAGTCCAACGAAGAATCTGCATGCAACGTGGAAGTTTCGTTACCACTAAAACCATCGTGCTGATCGACAAAGCTGAAAAGTTTCGTTACATAGTTTCTTTTGATTGGCTTTGGAATCATTTTGGAAAAAGTCAAATTTTAGACTTTTCTATGTAGAATTATAGACACTGAAATATTAGATTTAAATTTTAGTAGTACTCATAGTTCTCTAAACCAATTCTTTTCAATCTATGTTTATGTAAAACATTATTTCCACATTAGCCGCAAAAAATATAAAGGATTACTCGATTACATTAATATCATTTGGCAGAGGCATACGAGTTTATAATAATTAATACCTTGCAAGGGATGGCAGCCACTGGTTTGTCTCTGAAAAGATGCATGATAAGTGAGAAAATTAGTAGCACTGGTGGTTCTGAGGACTATGCTGGGTAGTTTCAGTTCTCTGGCCACAGAATCAATGGAATAAATTAACCCATCGTAGATGACGCAAGCGATCTTTTCATGGTTTATATTTGCTTTCTCAATCTGATCAACTAATACCTCTTTGATTGGAGACACACACTTTTCATTTAAGGTTGCAGTAATATCCACAATATTCTTGGAGGAGACGTGAGTATCAGATAAACCATAGGACAAGGGCAGAAAGCAAAAGTTAGGGTGATTAGAAGGATCGGGGGAATTGAAATGGGCATGTGCCACGGTTATGGAAAACCCTCTTGAATGAAGGATGGTGGCTAGCTGAAGCATTGGAGTTAAGTGGCCTTGAAATGGTGGTGGTATAAGAACCAAACGGTGCCTTTGAGTTCCCATCATTTTCCTAACTCAGACAAGAGTGTTGTCTGGTACTATGTCTATGAAATTGGCGTGAAAAAACATATGGGCACTACACATCCTTATAAATAATTTGAGAGGTGCATGAATCTTTCACATGGTGAAACCACTGTCTCTTATGTCTGTATTGACTTGTAATCAACGACTTTGAAGCTTTAAAGCTTTAATTAGTAATTCCACAGTATGGCTTTCACACGCAACACCTACCTATATTACCTTGATTTCAACGAGCCTGTGCTACGAAGGTGCACGACTCTGAAAACTCGTGTTCTTTATCATTAAAATTATTTGACCAAACTTAGTCATGAGTTGTTTCTATCTAGACTGGTACGAGTAGCATCATCACTCATTTATTCAAGACCCTGTATCTGACATTGACATTCAAGTTCTGGTCACATCTATACTTTTAGTGTCCCGAATTTACCCCATGTTTGACCCTCTGTCTCATCAGATATGTTCGAAAACCAAGTTGTTTACATGGGTATTTAAGTACTTACACACATGTTTAATTAATTAATAAACCTATAATTAATTATTGCCTCTAATCTTAATATAATTTACATGCATGTGAATTTTTTTTTTATCAGCAATAAAAAATAAAATAAATAGGGACCACTTCAGAGTGGTCCAACCCTTATACAGAAATATTTGACATCAATCTCCTATTAGAATGCCTACCAAATTAGCAAAGGGATAACCATACCAACACTAACCAATATTAATGAATCAACCTCATACAAGTCAGAGGATTTAAAACCCAACTAGAATAAGGAAAATAAGCAGAATGAGACTTTGCATAAATCCAAGACCATACCTTTACTTGCACCGAAGCGAACACTTCAGACACATCTGTCACACCTCTATTGAAGATTACCGAGTTCCTATGTTTCCAGATTTCGCTCACAATACCAATCCAAATTGTACTCCAAACTTCGTTAACCGAAACAGAAGCCTGACTCATCCTGAATTGTGAAAAATTTGACTTAGGTTCCTTGTGAATTACAGACGACACACCAAGCCACTTAAAGCACAGACACCAGACACCAGACACGTCAAGCAAACCTGCAAACAAAGAACAAGTGACAAGACGACTCCTCCTCCTCCCCACACAAACAACACAAGAGATTTTCTACCGCCAATCCACGCAGGTACGTGAACTTGCCCTTCTTCTATTCCAGTTGGCTCTTTTCCATTTGCTTTCATCCTCTTTTCACCGACTTCTACTTATCCTTCATAATTACCTTCATTAAGGTGTTGTTCCAATAAGCTTTTAGTCACAAAACAAGAAAATATCTATTTTCAAAATTTTCGTTCAAAGGTGATTAATTTATTTCTATTAAATAAAATATAACTAGTATTATCTTTTATTTTAAAATAATAAAAATTGAAAATATATAATAATTAAATTTATAATAGAATAAAAATATTAAAAATAATAAATAAAATAAAACTAATTAAATTTGAATATAATTTTATTTTAAATATTACTTTTTATTAATTAAATTTTTATAATAATTTTTTTTTTAATTTTAAATTTATTTTAACTCTAATTTATGTTTTTAAAAAATCATGAAATATATTATATGTTTTATTTGTTTATAATTATTATATTAAATATATATTATATTTTTTTATTTAAGCAATATCTATATTTATATTCAAAAAATCTCACATCAAACAAAGCATTAAATAATGTTTCCTTACTTTGTTAATTTCACAATCACCTTCAGGTCAAATGGTAAAACTTTATATTACATTTCAAAATCTACCTATTTTATTAGTTTTCAAAAGAATTTACACTGTGTTGTAAATTTATAATTTTTATCTAGCATTATCTTTAGAAAAAAATATCAATATAAAAAAATAATACATTTTTTTCTTATTCATAATTAAATTATGTATTATACTATAATAATATATAGATTACAATAATAACAACAATAAAAATAATAGTAACTACAATGATGATTGAAATGAGTGAATATAATCATAATGATGATGTAAATAACAATAGATGCAAGGACAGTCATGATAATTATAATTTGCAATTATTTTTAAAATTTTAAAATATAGATCTGTAATAAAAATTAATTTTATTTAAATTGAACAGGGATGATTCAAATAATTTATGTATATCTAACTTTATATTTCCACTTTCCTTTGAAGTTAGAAATAAAAAGAATCTTCCATATTTATTTTTAAAGCATACAATACTTTGATGTGATGATTCAACAAGTATTATCATGATTTTATTTTGGTATAGATGACACTAACAACAATAATTATGTTGATAAAAGATATACAAAAATTTTATAATAAAAGCACTCATTATAGATTAATTAATCTTCACGTTTTAAATTTTAAATAACTTTAAAATAATAATCTGCACAAACTATTTCATTAGAATTAGATTGTGATTAAATTGATTTAAGATTCCCTTTATAGTTCAACATCATTTTCCTAAAAAACAACATGTTTTTTATTTTCATTCTCCACCTTTTGTGGGATTTTGGAACATATAATAATTTCTTCTAAGTATTAGCTATAAAATATGGTCACCTTATTAATTAATGATATTACGAAATAAGTAATAATTAAAATATATTACACTCTCATTTAGCTACAAATTACAATATTAACATATTTTTTATTTTAAAAGCAATAAATTTATTATAAATAATTATTTGTGATAGCATGTAGATGTAAATTTATTTTATAAAGGAGATTAAAAAAATCTATTTCTTTTCCCCTAACTTTTGTTTTGCTGTGGAAATGTTTCTTCTTTTCACTTTCTTTAGTGTCTCTTCTATCCTTTACATATCATAATTAGAAAAGGTCATCACCAACCTTTCCCTTTAGCTTCCATTTCTCTCTTCACAAAACTTCCCTTTACTGAAGCTCTCTTCATTGATCTTCTCTTACTAAGGATGAACCTTGACATAAGAACATACATATGAAACTGATAATCAGTCAACATTGACACCGAAGACAAAAAAAGGTGAAAAATATTGCATAGCTTGTTAAAGATAATTAATAATGTAACATCTCACTATTTTTATTAATTAATTATTAATTTTTTAATCAAATATAATTAGTTTATTTTTTATATAAAAAAATTCTATAAACCCTAAACTCTAAACTTAAAAATTTAAATAAAATATTATCAAATATGAGAAATAATTCAGAATATATGTTCTTTTAAAATCATCTAATTACAAACCTATATAAAAATGAAATTTGTATGAGTTGATATCTCACTACATTATAATATAAAACTCTCTAAAAACTTAAAATATGTTTTTCAAATTATATGATGTATTCCTCATCATATATGCAATTCAATATTATTCTTCACATAATGTATTTCACTATAAGAAAAGTGTGATATAACATGGACCAAACATTGACAAAAAATTAAAAAAAATGAACGCCACATCATAAATAGTATGGGCATAGCGTCTTTGCACAATGGATGTTTTTCAGTGAAGGTAATTTTTTTGCATCGATATGTAGCTATGAGTGTAGACTAAATCCTCTGTAGGTAAAAGCAAATAATGTAAATTAGACCCTCACTAATAGAGTGAGTTGAGCCCTTAAGTGGAAGCTAAAAGTCAAGGCAAAACTTTAGTTTAATAGAAGGTGAAAGTTAAAAGCAAGGGTCAAGCCTAATTAAGTGAGATGTAAAAACTAATAGATAGGGGGTCAAACCCTAGTTGAGTCAAACATCAACAAGTAAGATGTGGAAGGTAGTATTAGGGTCAAATCTTAGTTGAACCAAACCTAAAGAGGGTTAAGTTTTGACTAACCTAATCATAGAAGCAAATTGCAAGGGTCAAACTCTAGTTTAATAGTTGATATAAAGTATCAGGAGGACCAATTTCTTGAGCTTGGAGTGGGCTTGGCCCTCGCTAAGCCCATGCAACCTAGAATTGAAAAAAAATGTTGTTTCTATATAAAATCTCATTAGCTAATTATACATAAACCAATATCCTCTCATCACTCACTAATTGTATATACATTCTCATTATACATAATCAATATTATCCAATCACTCACTTAATTATAATTTTCAATTTTAAAGTAACAATAACTTTATTAGGCAAACAATAATTTTTTAATTGTTTAAAATGAAAGTTCACAACTTAAATGATAATTGCTTTCAGTGACAACTTTTACGAAGCACTAGTAATGTTTGGCTATAACATCATATAAATTATCACTAATTCTCTTTATACATTTTATGATGACATTTATAACATATAATTTTAGAAATAAACATTAAGAAGTTTTGTTAGTAATACAATTTTGTGACAATGTGTAAGATGAAGTATTTAGAGACAAATATATATATATATATATATATATATATATATTAAGAGTTGTTACAAAAATTTATAAAATCTAATTCATTTTATTATTAAAAAAATTGTAAGACACTACCAAAAAATCATTAAATAAAAATTAATTTAAAATAAAAAAAATAATTAGTTACTAGATAAAATTATATATTATTTTAGAGAAAAAAACGATTAATACTTAAAGTAGTTTTTATTATTAATAAAATTTATAAACTAATTTCTAATTGATATCTAATTAGCTACTAAAATTTTAGCTATCAACTCTAGAATAATTGATATCTAAAATTAAAAATAAATTAAATATCATTAAAAATTAATAAACATGATTAGTGTCTGAAAATTAAATAATATAATTATAAATTAATAAATAAAATCAGTATTTAATTGAAAATAAATTGTGTGACATAAATATAAATAAATAGGGAAGACTTTTAAATGAAGATAAATTAAATAACTTAAATATAAAGAATAATATGTAACTATATAAATTAAATAAAAAAAATATATAAAAAAGTAAAATTATAAATAATTTAAAATAAATAAAAATTAACAAAATATACATTTATTAAGATTAATATAAAAAATTTAATCGGACTCTCCGTTGCCTTATTAGACCATGCTATTATAAAGTTATAAATGCTTGTAAAAGTTATCATTTTTTACATATATGGTTCCAAATTCTCTCATCCTTCCTATTATTACCTTCTCTTCCATTACTTATAAGTCAAATTTTATTTTATTTTAATTATTTTAAAGTCATTATTAGATGCATTAAATGAAGACACAATTCTTATCTCTTCCTATCTTATCTTCTTACATTTAAGAGATAATTCTTATATATTCCTATCATATCTTCTTACATTAAGATGAGATTAGAATATTCTTTTAAATAATATTTAGTAATTGATTTTTTTAATTATTTTAATTATTTCCTTTTTCTCATTATTTATTTTTATTGTAATTTTTATATTACTTAATCATAATGCTTCTTAAAAACTATTTAAGTTGTTTTCTTATATTCAGACTTTATCTGAGAATAATACAGAACACATTTAAAAGATGAATTGAATTATAAAAGTTAAAGAGTAAATTTTTTAACTTTTATATTTAAAATAAAGATAAAATAAATAATATTTTTATTTAAAAATAGAGATACTACATGAATTACATATTCTTATATATTGTAATTTTAAAATGTAGTTAAAGTAAAAATAAATAAATTATTTATGTAATGTAAACATACCAATCTCCGTTATTATATATTGTTATAAATGATGACAAGGATTTCTATCATAGGTTTCATTTAATAGCATCAAAACTTCAAATTTAATCTTTCTTTGTTAGAATATAATGAATTATTGAGTTAAATTTATGATGTGGAGGTAGGAATATAAAAGTAAATTATTGTTGCCATAACTGGTTTTTCTTAATCTTTCTTAAATTTTTATCTTAATTTGTATCAACAATTAAGGCTTGGTGTTACATATGAAATTGATTTTAAAAAATTCAAACTTTATTATACTTAAATTTTTGTATGAATTAAAAATGGATACATGATAGTGAATACTTTTAGTTTTTAAATATTCGTGTAATATATATGTACTATTGCTTTAAAAGCATAATTACTTAAACTTTTATGTTATTTTTAATCATTATCTGAGAGTTACTTTCTCAAAATTTTGAAATGAGACCAGGTCTTATTAGTGTTGATGTATCCAAACACATAAAAAAATGTATAAACACTTTCATCGTACATATGGAAACACAAATAGCTTATTGAATTTTAAAACTTATTGTATAAGTTAGCTTATAAAAAAAATGGTACACGAAATATTGACTGATGAGTTATGTGTTATTTTAATTTTAATTTAAACAAATTCAGTGTATATTAGATAAATTAAAATCGATTTCAATGTCAACTCCATATTCACATCACCTCTTCATTTTTATATACTGAAAATAAAAATTTTAATCATCATTGTCGTAAAGGGATGGATCATGCCTTCTGTGTATACTTTTCATTAAAAAAATGAAATATAAAAAAAAATCTTTTAAAAAATATTTTCGTATTAAGAACAATGGGTAATTCTTTTAAGAGTTGAAGTATATTGAAACGATTTTTGTCTTTTACACAAAATTAGAAGTGAAATATAAGTGGAAACGAGAGTATTTTTAAGAGCACACAAATATTTTTTACTCACATTGAGTACTGTGTGACTTTTACTCACAGTCAAAAGAGAAAAAAAAGTTTTCTCTTACTTTTACGTGTTCTATTTATGCTTATTTTTGTTCTAAAATTTATTAATAAATTAGAAAGTATTTTATCGGCATCTAATACTCTGTTCGTACAAAGTTACAGTGATAATTTTCTGCAAATGATTCGTTTTTAAAGATCAAATAAATAAATTAAATAGTTCAATATGAAAACATTGTCACTGTGTGAAATTCTTTAAGTTAATAATAAAAATAAGATATTTAGCACAATAAAAAATCCACGTTAAATTTTATTAATTAATAACTTCAAATTTATCATTACAAAAAATTGATTAAATATAGACTAATTTAAAAATAAAAAACAATTAATTATTCTATTGAATAAATTAAAATTTATTTTATATATTAAATTTATTAATATTTAAAATAATTTCTAATTAATTTTTTTATAATATAGCTAAATACTATATTTTTAGTAACTAATTGTAAGACAATATTTTTTAATCTCTCGTTAAGATGTAGAAAGATGTAGAAAGTGAAGAATTATAATGGTGTTGAACATAATTGATATTTACTTGTCTAATTTTTTCAACTTATTCTTTTATATAATTTTTTTAATATGTCATTTGCTACTTGAATTAGTTATCTTCATATTTTCATTTTTTCTGTTTTAGATGTTAAAAAAAAAAGTTTTGATTTGTAATCTTTAAAAAAAATTACTTCAAACTTATTTAACAAACTAATTCAAAAGTATTTGCAATATGGATTAGTAAAAACAAATCAAAATGTAATTTGAAAATTGTTTCATTCTAGATAACATGTGATACTAAATAGAGTATTTGGGATTTTTAATTTTTTTAAAACATTTTTTGTTTTAAGAAAATTGAAAGATATTTGAAATATATTAAAAAAAAATTATTCGCAAGATTTATTTGATTTTTTTTAGGAAAGATGAATTCTATATTTATACGAAAAACAGAATCAAACATACTCGTTCCACAAAATATGTATATTGAAATCTTTTCATTTTTGCCATAATATCACTTTGATTGAACATTTTTTTAGTAAATATATGTATTCAAAAGATTTTGTTTATATGTTATAATAAAAAATGTCTTATTCTTTGAATATGTTCATAAGACCATGTAGCATGAAAAAAACTGCATATACTAAATTTAATATTAATTGGTAAATAAGTGGAACTAAAAGTTTATTTCAAACAATTTAACCTTTTCAAATTGTTTCTTCTTAAGAATTGAATTTTTTTGTTCTAAAATAATATATGACAAGAAGAACAATAGATCTTGTACATGTAATGGATCTTGAAGTACTATTTTCGCATCCCCTAATCAAATCCACCAACATTAGGATTACTTGTTAATGGTTGATCAAGTTTGATACCTTTTGGAACAAGAAGTTCTAGTCCTAGAGGTATAATATCAATCACTTCATGCCCATAATGTTTCTACTATATAGATTTCGTATTCCCCTTTTTCTTTTTGTATGATTTTTTTTACTATATATGTTGTTGTAGCATTATAAACATTATACTACGGTTATACAAATAATTATTAGAACCAAATAAACCATTTAGGTTGTTTTTTATATTATCAAAGGACAAACTCCTCATATGATCTTCTAGTAATTAGACTGTCTAATGGATCAACAGACCGTCTAAGGACTTTTTGTCTAAACATATCATACAGATCGTCCAATGTCTTAACAATCTCTTTAATTTTTATGATGACAAAAAACACTTATTCAATTAGTAAAACATACCAAAAGTAATCAATTCAAACACCATCAATAATCAATTAGACGCTAGACATTGCAATTTCACCCCCTTATTGGCATAATCAAAAAGGGATTTTAACAAGAAATCTTCACTGCATATTCCATCTTTAGAGAGCATAGAATTAGAAAAAATTATTTAAGAAAGTAAAGAATCAAGAAAGATGTGAATGTAAATCCTTAAGATTTATCAAAGAAGAAGGTAGCTCAAATTAAGAAATGAATCAAGTGATAAAGTCTTTATTAAAAAACCTTTCTCACTCTTAAGTGTTTAGGCTTGTGTATATGCATTAAAAGAACTTTATGCAAGCAAACACTACCATAAGCTTAACAAGATTCTAATATTTACAACATTTGAGCAACATGTCAAAGATCAAAATGTCTTTATATATGTTATAATGGTAAGAAACTATGAGATAAAATGCTTCAGTTTTGTAGATAATTGAGGAAAGATTTCAAAGTAGTATATGTCTCAATTAGACTCCAACTTTTCTACTTTTTAATTCAAAATTTCAATTTCTCTTCCTTTTGATATTTTTAGCATATTTTGTTTTTTTGGTTTCTAGACATTTTTTTTTCTTTAATTTTGCATATCTTTTCCTTCTTTATTTTCTTTTTAATAAAAATTTATATACATGAATAAACTAAAATGAAATATACCCTCATAAATTATTCAAGAAACTTATTTCTATAATGATTCAAAAAAATCTTTTATCTTTTAAGGTAAGAACAATTATAGTTTTTTTTTAAGTTTATAATGTGGTTAGAAACAAGAAAAATAATAAAGTAATCAATGATTTATAAAATTAGACCAATATTATTGTTAGTGACTCATAAAAACAATTGCATCAATCATATGAAAGTATGGATGTGATCAAAGTTACAAAACATACAATCATTATAAGTTCAAGAGTATAAACAAACGAATAAATAAAATCACATTTAGCTTATAAAAAAAATGGTACACGAAATATTTACTAATACGTTATGCGTTCCTTTAATTTAGAATTAAACAAATTGAGTGCATATGAGATAAATTAAAATCGATTTCAATGTCAACTCCATACTCACATCACTTCATTTATATACCAAAAAATATATAAGTTGTCGCTGAATATGAATCACAAAAACTTTTCAAATATGCCCTAAAATATTTAATCATCAGTGCTGAAATGTCGTAAAGGGATGGATCATGCCTTCTATGTGTACTTTTCATTAACACACAAAAAAAAAAAAAAAAGATAATATCTTTTAAATGTAGAGAAAAATATTTTCCTATTAACAATAGATGGGTAATTCTTTTTAAGAGTTGAAGTTATTGAAACGATTTTTGTCTTTTACCCAAAATTAGATGTGAAATAAAAGTGGAAACAATAATATTTTTGAAAGCACACAAATATTTTTTTTGTTTAGTAACAAGGGGAGTGTAGTTCTATTAAAGGTTTACAAGCTATTGAAATCAAATTTGTCGTTTTAGTAAAAAAAATTAGCTAACAAATAAAATCTGACGAAAAGAATAAATATAAATGGAAATATTAAGATACTCCAAATCATATTAATTGTTTTTATTATATATTCAGATAGAAATATATCTTGTCTTTACTCTTCATATTAAACAAGTAATTTATATCGGATTATTATTTCCTAATAAAAAATCAAAACCAAAACCAGCAAACAAAATTGATGTATGATGTATTTTACTATGTAAATAGTTTGTCAGTAGATAAAAAAAGAAAAATAATAGTTTCACTGAGTTGTATACACCTATCACTTTTAGAAATAAATATATATAATAAAAAGTAAAATTATAATTAAATAATATGAAAAAATATTAAATAATAGTATTAGAAGTTAATTTTAATGTGATGGTATAAAAAATTGTAGTTGAATATATAAAAAAAATTGCATAGGCATAATAAGGAAAGATTGAAAACTCTTTCGAGTCATTAGTGGCGTTCGTCTCTTCACATCCATGTAAAGCCATGCCAATTTCTCCAACTATCACCACAGCATTGCCCAATCCAAATCATCAATAGAGTTTTTTTTTTTTTTTAAAAAAAAAGGGCCACAATATTAGATATATATTCAAGTAACATTTGAATTAAAATAAATTGGAAAATTTATAAATTATTTTTTTTAAACTTTGACGAAATAGAGGATGAATTTTTTGAAAAATATTATTTATATTTGAAAATTAAAAATTTAAAGCAAAAATATTTTTAATTTATTTAATCCGTTGTATAAGAGAGAAAAACTATCCATGATCATCATGTATATATTTTAGAGAAGTGGTGATAGTTGTAGTACCACACCGTTGTGCTACTTTCTTCCCTTCTATAATCTGATTTAATTACTCAGCCACACCTGCTTCTTCTCCACACTCACAAATCATTTCTAAAACCTAAACTATAGCCATGGATGAACACATGCACGACATGGGAGGGATGGCGCCGTCGCCGCCAACCACAAACGACACCATGATGCACATGACCTTCTTCTGGGGCAAAGACACTGAAATTCTCTTCCAAAACTGGCCCGGAGGCAAATCGGATATGTACGTCTTGGCCCTCGTTGTCGTTTTCCTCATGTCGGTTTTCGTCCAGTTACTCTCTCACACCCGTTTCATTAAACCCGGTTCCGACCATATCTTGGCCGGTCTGTTCAAGACCCTCTTGTTCGCTTTCAGGATTGGTCTCGCTTATCTGGTTATGCTTTCAATCATGTCTTTTAATGGTGGCGTGTTCTTGGTTGCTGTGCTAGGTCAGACCTTGGGGTTTCTCATTTCCACCTATGCCTTCAACAAATCGCCCCACAAGGACGGTTTTGATCTTCCTCCAATTTCTTGTTAATTAGATTATGTTCTCTGTTCTTTTTAAGTTTTCTTTTCTTTCCTTTTCGTATTGGTTGTAACATATGCATATGTTTTTGTGTTGAACTGTAGATGACAATAGGGGTGTGTTTATGCGAATAGTCGTTGATGTTGCTGTTAATGAGTTCATTTGTGTTTGTTTGTTCACTTTACGTCCAACCCACTATTATTCGCTCCTATATACCAGAACCAATTATGCTGACAAATATAATGAACGGTGCAGCAGAGAGAACCATGGTGACTAATTACCCAGTTTTAGCAAATTAAAGTTCAAAAGCACAGATTGAAATTTTGATTCAATTTCCAGTCAAGAAAATTTAACAGATTTTTATCCTTAACAGATTAAATATTTATAAAAGAATCAGCCATTGATTTGTAAAAAATAATTAAAATTCACATTAGATTGAATAGTTATGCTTAAAATGAAAAGAGTCAATAAGAAAGTTTTAAAGCTCTCAAAGATTTATACTGGTTTACTTAAAACTGAGCTACATCCAGTTCCATCTTACATTATAATGAATTTCACTAAATCAAAAGAATCTTTTACAAAAAGTTTATCAAGAACAACTTTTGAACCCTATAAGAACTAAAACTACAACCTTTTAAAAACTATTACATCAATGTTATGCTTCAAGAAATACCATCTTACAAGCAAATAAATACAATCTTACAAAGTATAAGAAAAATCAAATGAATACACTTTTCTTGCAGACACAACAGGGATCTTCCAAACTGCAACACCTTTATGAATCCTTGATCTCAAGCTAGTGATGAAAATGACAGTATAAAGAACTCACAAAGACTTTTTAAAACCAGGAAACATGTATGTATTGAAGAGATGTCTAAGACAAAAAAAAAAACAAGTCTTCCTTTTATAGATTTAAAACTGAATCTAAATCCAAAACAATTTTGAAAACTCTTAAAGAAAATAAGAGGTTGAAAAGGGAAATAACAGGTTGGTTTTCTAAAAAACACTTAGACAGTTTAAAACAGATTTTTGAGTCGTTAAAACTGAAAATGGAAACAAAACTAACTCAAAAATAACTTTTGGAAGAAAACACATTAGAAAACTTTTAATTGATTGTTTCATCAAATAACTAATTGAAAAGTTGTACTTTTCAGGAAAAGAAAAAATTAAATCAATTGAAAACAATTTTAACCAATTGAAAAAGTTGTAGTGTTTCTAAAGAAGTTAACAACACTTTTGAAAAACCTTATAGTTATTTAAAAACAGTTTAACTCTTTTGTTGTGCTTTGATCATTCATCATGTGCTTGAGTTAGAAGATAATTCAAGATACCAAACACTAGTCTAATCTACCTAGACTCTTTATGAGGTACCAAGTCTTCTTTTCAAGACTTATGACTTCATCAACTTCTCTTCAAGACTTATGACTTCATCAACTTTTCTTCAAGGCTCATGACTTTATCAAACATATTTAGTTGGATAGCTTGAGATATCCAACAAGATCAAGAGGTCTTATACAAGGTATAATTAGGCCAAGGTGAAGGTAGAAAAATATGAGATAAAAGACTTAAGACCCGTAGATAATAGAAGAACTTTGAGTAAAGATTTCAAAGTAGTGTACATCTCAATTAGACTCCTTCCTTTATACTTTTTTATTCTAAATTTTAATTTCTCATCTTTTTGAGATTTTTAGCATATTTTGTTTCTTTTTTTTCTAGACATTTCTCATTTTTCTTTTATTTTCTTTCTTTTCTTTTGCATATAATTTCCTTATTTATTTTCTTTTTCAATAAAAACTTTTTTACATAAGTAGACTAAAATGAAATATACCCTCACAATTGTTAAAAACCTATTTTTAAAATGATTCCAAAGTTCCTTTACCCTTTAAGTTAAGAACAATCATGATTATCTCAATCATGTGACCCAAGTTACAAAATATAGAATTATTCTAAATTTTGGAGTAAACAAACGTAAGTAAAAGCACCCAAAAAAAACCCAATTAGCTTATGAAAAAATGTATTTACTCATCATATATGTGCTCTTTTAATTTAAAATTAAACAAATTAAGTGTATATTAGATCAATTAAAATCAATTTCAATGTCAACTCCATACTCACATCACCTCTTCATTTACATACTGAAAAATATAAAAGTTGTCGTTAAATATGAATCACTAAAGTATTTAACCATCATTGCGGGAATGTCGTAAAGGGATGGATCATGCCTTCTGTGTGTACTTTTCATTTACCCAAAAAAAAAGAAATGTAAAAAAGAAGAATATCTTTTAAATGTGGAGAAAAATATATTCGTATTAAGAACAGATGGGTAATTATTTTTAGCAGTTGAAGTAATTGAAACGATTTTTGTCTTTTACCCAAAATTAGAAGTGAAATATAAGTGGAAACGAGAATAATTTTGAAAGCACACAAATATTTTTTTTTTTTTTTGTTTAGTAACAAGGGGAGTGTAATTCTATTATAGGGTTGAAGCTAATGAAATCAAATTTGTCCTTTTTGCAAAAAAAAAAGTTGGTTAAGAATTAAAATCTGATGAAACCCATTTAAAGAACAGCATATTTTAGTAATAAAAGCGTCATAAATGTAAAATTAGGAAAATGTAAATGTTTTTGTGAGTAGATAAAAAAATTACACACATAGGCAAAATAAGGAAAGATTGAGAACTCTTTGGGCTCATTAGTGGCGTTGGTCGTTTCACATCCACGTGAAGCCATGCCAATTTCTCCCACTATCACCGCAACATTGCCCAATCAGAATCATGAAAATAAAATCTTATCAATAGAGAATTTGTTTTTCAGAAAAACAGCCACGTCAATATCTAGATATATATCTAAGTAACATTTGAATTAAAATAAATCTATTTTTTTATTAAATGTCTTTTTTAATATTTTTTAAAACTTTGACGTGATAGAATGAATTTGTTGAAAAATATTTTTTTATATTTGAAATTTAAAATTTAAAGCAAAAATATGTTTTATTTATTTAATAAGTTGTGTAAGAAAGAAAAAAATATCCATGATCATGAAGTCTATATTTTAGGGATTCTAAACTGATTGGATCATATTTTGTTCGCGTTCTATCTACGTTGGATTCCTTTTCTTTGTTGTTTTCTCGATAAATAACAAAGAAAAGGAAATAAACATGAATTTAGTGTTTTTGAAAATCAATTAAATTGCGTATTACAGTACAATTGGAAAATACGTTTGGTTGTAGAGGAATACGTAGTACCACACCGTTGTACAACTTCCTTCACCAATCTCATTTAATTCACCCAACACACTCTTGCCACACCTGCTTCTTCTCCACACACTCACAAATCAATTTCAAAACCTAAGATACAGCCATGGATGGACACATGCACGGCATGGGAGGGATGGCGCCGTCGCCGCTAACCGCAAACGACACCATGGACACCACGATGCACCGCAAGATGATGATGCACATGACCTTCTTCTGGGGCAAAGACACTGATATTCTCTTCCAGAACTGGCCCGGAGGCAAATCGGATATGTACGTCTTGGCCCTCGTTGTCGTTTTCCTCATGTCGGTTTTCCTCCAGTTGCTCTCCCACACCCGTTTCATTAAACCCGGTTCCAACCATATCGCGGCCGGTCTGTTCAAGACCCTCTTGTTCGCTTTCAGGGTCGGCCTCGCTTATCTGGTCATGCTTTCAATCATGTCTTTTAACGGTGGCGTTTTCTTGGTTGTTGTGCTAGGTCAGACCTTGGGGTTTCTCATTTCCAGCTTCGCCTTCAACAAATCGCCCCACGATGAGGGTTTTGATCTTCCTCCAGTTTCTTGCTAATTAATTAGATTATGTTCTCTGGTTTTTTAAGTTTTTCCCCCTTTTCTCAATTGGTTGTAACATTTGCATATGTAATGAAATTGAAGCTGTTTTGTGTTGAAATGTAGATGACAATAGGGTTGTGTTTATGCGAATAATTTGGTTGTTGGTTGTTGTTAATTAGTTCATTTTGGGTTTGTTTATTGACTTTGCGTCAAACCCATTATTCAGTGGCTACTATGGCAGAACCAAGGATGCTGGCAATGTAATTAAAGAACGGTGCAGTACAGAGAACCATGGTGGTACCACACCTTTATTTTGAATGATTCTCTTGTATCCATTTCCATTGGTGAGTATTTTCACTGAGTGACTAACTTCTAACTTTATTGTTGCTGACAACGATGACCAACTACACTGACAAAGCCATCTTCTGGTCCTTCTTCATCTCTGTTTGATTTGGTCAAGCCTTTGTGTTTGGATATGCGGTGGACTGATTCTCCACAATGTTTGGTTGCTAAGCTTAGGGGTTTATGTTTCTGCTCAATAGTGCTCTCTCCTAAGTGTACTTTATTTCAGATTCAATATTTGTCTAAAATTTCTTAGAGTGTACTTTATTTACGGTGTGGGGTTTATATGTTCACATACCAGATTACAACTTAATATAGTTTTTTTTTTCTGAATTATGTACTCCATTTATGGATGAATTTTAAAAAGTGTTAAAATTTTGTGACACGAAATTATAACCGAAGAAAGAAATATTTTTTTATTAAAATGAAGCAATTTTGATATTATATTGTACCACAACACACTTATAAATTGATACATTTTCACTCATTCCAATGTATCAAGACAGATACAATTATATTGTATTACATCATAGTTATAAATTGCGCTTTTCTAGTTCCTTATAACATGAAATAGATATAATTTCTAAAATATAGATATGAGAATACAAATTTATATATTATATAATTATAAATTTAAATATAGATATGAGAATATAAATTTATATATTATATAATTATAAAATATATAAATTGATAATAAAGATATATGTATATAAGTATGTTTCAATTTTCTTTAGCAGAAATGATTGGTTCAAAATGATTTGTTTTTTATTTTTATTGTTTTTGCCGGCTCGAAGTCGGTTGGATATGGATGGGTTCTTCTCGGATTCATTTATGGTATTCGGTCGGCCAAATGGATGAGGTGCTAGTAATTGCCTCCAGGCTTTAGCAAACCAATCTTCTGGGAATGATGAGTGTATATAGTGAAATTTATTACAAAGATGCAAGTTGAGATATTCTCTGTGTGTGGTTGTCTATTTATAAGTCTTCATGGGCTTGGATTCTTTAATAAGGGATATTGGGCAAATAAATAAGAGCATTTATGTGACATAACCAGGAATATCTGCAGACAATTTTCACATTAATGAGATGTAATCGAGGATATTAAGCGAACATTAGTGGTAGGTGAGAGCTATGTTACGTTGACCCTACCACTACTACTGTTGCAGAGCCTGAAGATAAGGTCCATTGGGCTCAGCCGGTCACTTGGTCGGGCCCGTTGCTGTCGTAGTCACAGTAGCTTGGTCAAGCCCATGCTCTTCCTGAGGGGATGTATGGTCGGGCCCATGCTCTTCCTGAGAGGATGTATGGTCGGCCATACACCTAGCAAATACGGGACGATACATTTATAATCATAATTAAAAATTATACAATAAATTTGACTTTTTAGAAAATTAATGTATTTATCCTTTTTAAAATTGTGTTAAAACTATATTAAAATGGTCAGAAACACTATTCAAGAGGTGTGTCTGAACCTCGTACTTTAGTTGTCAATATAATATTTTTAATTTAAAATTAAACTTTATATATTAATTATCATTTTTTTTCTAAATTCATTATTTAAATAAAATGAAAAAATGGATTAAAATAAAAATCAAATTTAAATAAATAGATTTTTAATGAATTGGATCAGTGCAAAAATGGAACAATTTTGTCAAATTGAATTTTTTGTTCACCCCTAGTTATCACAAATTATTCACATTGTTATCGAGTTTCACATTAGGCGTTAATATTTTGGTTCAAAACTTAAGAAATCTCAAACTAGAGTATTATAATTGAGTGTTTTTATTTATAATAAGAAATATATTTTATAAGTAGTTAGTTGTTATCTTATCCTCTGGATTTATTATTTAATATTTAAATTTTTGTTATTTTCTCAATTTGTTTTAACTACCACAAGTAAATGTTCTCGAAATTTTCACCTAAAATCTTAGGTAGTTTTATTAAATTCGTTATAGTAATTAGCAAGTCTTATAACTGATTATTATGTAGATAAATTACATTTTTTCAATGGGAGATTAGATTAACTAACTAATTTTACACATTTTTTTTGCATATATTTTTGTTCACCATCCTTTTTCTTTATTTTTCTTTCTTCCACCGTGCATAGCATAAGATTCATATTTGATTATTCTTCGCATGTTTTTATTATTTGTTGTCTTGCTAGAGAAAGTTTTAAATCTTCCCCTTCTGTTGTCCTATGCAGAGTTAGTGAAAGCAAGAGAAACCTAAGGAGAAGTTAATTAGTTTGTCTAGATCGAGTTGACAATTTTGTTCAATGTTTATTAGAACTGCAAGGGTTAATCAAAACGAGAGAAAGATGATGTGATTAAACAAGAGAGATTAAAGCCACATTATTGAGAATATAGGTCCCCTCTGATACAATATTTTATTCTTATTTTTTAATTTCTGTATGATCCTTCTTGATCAATAGTAAGAACTATATAGCAGACTATTAGACTTATCCCCAAAAGAAAGAAGCAAAGCATAAAACATGTAAAAAGAGTTTTGCCATTTATTGATCCAGTGTCTTCAATCTTTCATTGTTTCTCCTGCAGAAACTTCCAAAATGTTACATCTGTGACTTCAATAATCAATAGGTCCATTCTTGAGGCAGAACCATCTCATTCTGGATATGTGGCAGTTGGTTCTGTGATTGTCGATTTTGTAGTGAATACATGCCATCCCTTTACTCACTAAAACATCTGCAAACATAACAATAACATACAACTCAATTATAAGCAATAACTTTCAACTTTTTAATTTTTATCAGTACCAGTTTTCTAAAGCAAAATCTGATAACCCAATTGTTGTACAACTCCTTAGAAGACTTCTAACCAAACTAAACTTGAACAGTGGAGTAATATATATAATAATAATAATAGTAAATATAATAGGTTGGTTTGTAACATATTTAATAGCTAGCAAAGTTGGTTAAAGTCAACTATAACTGTTGTCTAATAACTATGGTGAATTACAGTTTATTAAAGTGAAGTCTAACTTTGTTTTTGATAGAGTTTTAACAATTTTTAGAAAATTTAAATATATTACTTTTTAATTACTTTCATTTCAAAATTTTAATTAAGATCATGGGAATTTAAATTTATTAAATTTAAATTTTTTTATTTAATATATTTCTATTACCACAAACTACAAAGATATTAAATGCAAAGCTTGCCAAATTATTCATTCAAACATCAATAAAGAATAATTATTATAAATTTTAATAAGAAATCTTGACATTTATCAAAAAATAATCTCACTAATAATGATTGAAAAATTCTTGATAAACATTATGTTAAAAAATAATCCTATTTTTTTTATCAGTAAAAAATAAATAAAATAAAATAAGACATTTCATGAGTGTCCTAACTCTTATACAAACACATCAGATGTTTTAACCCAGTGACAAATAATCCTAAACTTAGATTGTTGGATAAATAATCTTATCAAATATCAATACAAAAATAATATCTACTAACATTAAATTAAATTAGAAAGAAAAAAACATTAATTTATGTAGACTTGCAAAATAGTTTTTGGTGTGAATAAAAGTCTCGCCTTATATATTTGAAAATAATCTCGATTAATTAATGTTAACATAAAAAATAAAAATAATATGTGAGGAGTTTAAAATTGATAATAATTAACTTTTCTTAACATCAGTAAAAAAATATGTCCTAATCTTAACCTAATGGATTAGGTATAATTGAAGTTGAATCAATTATGTATATACTCATATTAAAAAAACATAAATTTATATAGCAATATTAATTGTTATTTTGAAGTAAAATTAAAAATTTAAAAAGGTGGAGGAGAGAATGATGAGAAGGAGGTACCATGGAGGGGAGGGAAGGTAGCAGGTTTAGTAGGGTCAGACGTGGCAGCCATTTGGTGAAAGTGGAATTGCAAAGCCTTTACTACTCTGCTCGGTATAACAACTCTCGAGCATCCTTTACCTATTCAAATCACAAACCATCAAACCAAATATTTTCTATAAAAGAAACAACCCAGGTATATGAGATTTCTCATATTTTTTATACAACCTTTAATATTAATTTTTAATATTATTATTTTAATACTTTTTTATATTATTTAATTATAAATTTATCTTTTATTATTGTACAGTGATGGACCTCGACCGACACATAATATGAGAATCGGAATCCTATCCTTAATAGGAAACATGCATCATCCTTTATTCATTAGACTTAATCACCTTTAATGGCTCAATAAAGACAGAATTGGATTACGTCACGTAAGATATGATCAATATATATCAAAGGAAACAACAAGAGGATCTATCTTTTACATACTTATCATAGGTCATTTGGAGAGTTTATAGGACTAAGTCACAATTCGGTCCATCTCATATAATCTAATACACAAAAGAGGAAGTACTCTTAACTCATATTCTATCATATATCCATTATAACTTTATTTTGTTTTCTTAATAACTTGAGCGTTAAAGTATAATCGCACAAGTAACCCCTCGTTTTCTGAAAGTTAAATTACTAAAAATGAGCATTAAAAACTCATCCAAATCCCTATGAAGCTCGAGTTGGGAAGAAAAATTATATATACGTATATCTAAATTTTTTATATAGAATCTTAAAGTTATAAAGGAATATTAAGTCAACCACCACTGAACAAACAACTTGTGACCCAAAAACAAAGAACCGCCAAAATGTTATGTGAACTGAAACAATACCTGGTCTCTTACGTGACCCGAAAGGGGCACTAGTTTCTCCACGAGGAAAGAAAACACCAGTCCCAGAATATGAACCAGTCTGCTGGTGTGAACGAGCGTGCTGCAATGGTGGGCTAATCCTTCTTCCGTAATCACACCCAACATTAACTCCTTTAGCTTTCTTCTGAAATTGCTGTGATATCTGCCCTTGATTTTCCCCCCCATATGCTGTTGGGTCTTGCTTCTGAGACAGAATCTCCTCTTGTCTGGTCCAAGACAACTATAATAAGGAAACAAACAACTTAAAACTAGGTTGTTGGAATGGAGTTTATGAATTAAATTATATTATGAACTAAAATTTGGCGACAGAACTTGGTTGCATGGCTTAAATTTAACTGAAAGATTAATGCTTTTAATTTCTTTATGGCCTTGCCAAAAAAGTAAAAAAAAAAGGGTGTCAAATCAACGTTACTGTTATCATCTCACTTGAATAGATCGAATTTGTTCCTGAAGAAGTGAGTAGAGTCCAACATTTGAGGCCTCCAACCTCTGATTCACATAACCATAATGGTATTCGGAACTGTCCCTTTCGTCCAGCTTCATCTTCTCTAACATCTCCATCGTATCATAGGTGCTTTCCCAACAGAAGTCCTGGCTGGTAGGCGATGGTTCATGAGAAGAAGAAGAAGAAGATGAAGAAGAACCTTCAGGACTCCCCTGAATTGCGCTCAAAGTTGATGAGAGCGTTGACTGGGGCGAAGTATTCGAGCCCCATAGCTTCGGCAAGAGAAAAAGTACATGATAAGGCCATAGCAAGAAACCAGGGGAAAAAGGCATTTTTAAACTTTTTTGACAGGGTGGAATAGTAGAAGAATTAGCAGATTTACCGAATCCAAATGATGAGAATGATTGGCTGAGAAATCGAATTTGAGTTGGTCTTGAAGCATGGTGTTGTGTTCCGTGTATGGGTGGGTGGAGCAGGGGAGTGAAGTTGTAAAGGATCGAAATTCACAGGGCTTCAAATCTGGTTCGTTGGTTTGATTAGTACGAGGTGATGGTGGGAGAATAGACATGATAAAGGGAGAGATTACAGTTGTTTGTGTGAGGATGATGAATGAAAATGAGATAGGTAAGGTGGAACTTTAATGAGTTGCAATTATGGTTGTCATGGGGAAGAGATTCAGTGATCACTTAGACACAGAAAGTGTAGACTCTTTGTGTGTATGCCCCTTGATAATGGCACAAAGAAGGTTTTAAAAAGGGGTGTTACATAAATTGAGATGTATTTTGGGTTAAAGGTTAAGAATCCATGGTACTATTAAGACAGGGTGGTGAAGGGTGGCCCAGTGGCGGTTGAGGCTTCTGGTACAGCCATTTCAGGCTCAAAGGTCGGGTTTTATGAGTGGGATGTGCTTTTAGCCAGCTGTGACTCTGATCTGTCTTTTCTTCCTTTCACTTCAAATTGCAACCACTCTTCTACTTCTACACATGTATTTTTTTTCTCCCTAATATATGTATTTTTGTCACTTAAAAGGAGAATGTGACAATAGAGTATAAAATATTATACTTATAGATTACATTTTTCTTTAAGATTTCAACATTTTCGAAAACAAATTTAATGAATAATTAAGATGAACTCTCAATTTAAGGGACTTACACTCTTTGATGTTGCTTTATCCATGTCACATGAACTCTAAGTCAAGCTGACTATCTGCATAAACCTAAACAAATTGTAAGCTTAGGTTAACATGAAGTTTTTATAAGAGTAAAAATTTATTATCATAAAATAGTATAAATAAATTGTGATAAAATAAGTAGAAATAAAGTCCAATAGTATTTATAACTCATAAATATCATATAATAAATTACATCGAAGTGTATTTGCACTTACCTCTATCAAAAGCAAAATCAATATTACAAAATTATTAGGAAAAGAGACTATGACTTAGTTAGAGTGACTATGACCTTCTAAGAATAACATCTTTACTGTAAAAAGGTTTATTTAAATGTTGATATATGAAAGGGCAAATTTTCGGAAAAAAATTTGTACCTTTCATGATCGAACTTTTACTTCAACAAATAAGATGAATTTTTGTTGCCTTTTTTGCACGTTGCCAAGTAAAAACTTAAATTTCAATAAAAAAAACAGTTATATATAAAAAATACTTAAATGACTATAATCAAATTTAATTCTATACTGAAACAGTTGGAATTGAATAATATTATATATTTTGAAAGAGTAAAAATTTGAGTCCACGTCTACACTTGAAAGACGAAGAGCGAAATTAAGGAGTAATGATGAAACATTATTTCAAACGTTTCGGCGTGAATTAATGCTTAACTTTACTAAGCGTACCTCCAACTGCAGAAATTTGAAGTAAACGAGACGGCGTTTATTCTTGGTATTATGTGGATGGGATATGGTACTATTGTGTAATTTTGATCTTAGGCCTAATGGAATATTTGGTACTAAAAGGTTTAAGTCTAAGGTCACAAAATTAGCCACTTAAAGCACGGCGAAATTCTAAGTAATCGCAAAGAAGAAAAAGCTTGTATTTTAGTGCTGCTAAACTCCCTTAATTTAATTTAACATATAAATTCCCATTTATTTGACAACAGGTGTATTATTGTCGACTGGTCGTGTATGTGTGTGGGGTGGGTGAAGGGCGTGTGTGCATGTATATTATTCTGGATGCACGTGTGTGAGTTGTGTGTATGTATCAAGTGAAGTTTTACATTAAAGATAATTTAATTTAAATTGAACGATTTATATAATTGTTTTAATTTAAAGATGAAGGAACTATTTATGAGATTATATTTCACATAAAGGTTTTTTTTGTGTGTTTATGGTGTGTGTGTTGCGTGCGTGTATGTGTGTGGGAGGGGTGGGGGTAGGGGGTGTGGGTGCGTGGGTGTGAGGGGGTGTTGTGTGTGTGCGCGCGTGCATTAAGTGAAGTCTAACATTAAATGAAACATACAAACATGACAACTTAATTTAATTTAAATAATTTACATAATTGTTTTAACTTAGAGATGAACGAACTATTTATGAGATCATGTCCCACACAAATGCCTTATTCGTTGTCTATGTGGCGTGTGGCGTGTGGCGTGTGGGTGTATGTGTGCATGTGTGGGTGTGGGTGTGTGGAGCAGTAGGTGTGTGTGCGCATGTATTGAGTGAAGTCTGACATTAAGTGAAGCACACAAACATGACAACTTAATTTAACTTGAACAATTTACATAATTGTTTTAACCTAAAGACGAACAAATTATCTATGAGATCATGTCCCACGCGAGGGCCTTCTTCGTTGTCTTGACAAAGGTGAGCTATCGTCTTCATTATTTTCCCCTTCGTTGTCCTCACATGGAATATCAGACCCGTATGAAGGCATTGTGGATCGGTTGCAAACTAGACGAAATGTGGAGGATGGTATCGTTGTTGAAGTACCAAGCATCTATGATTGACCCGGAGAAAAAATACTTCCCTATGATGGAAAATTTGTGTAAGTTGATGACACTTGTTGGTAGGGAAATTGAGTGAAATATTGTGGTGATACTCCATAAACTTTAATATTTTTTATGTGGTGGTACTCCAAAAAGTTGAATATTCCTGGTGTGTGTGTGTGCGCATGTATTAAGTGAAGTCTGACATTAAGTGAAAACACACAAACATGACAACTTAAATTAATTTGAACAATTTACATAATTGTTTTAATCTAAAGATGAACGAACTATTTATGAGATCATGTCCCACACAAGTGCCTTCTTCGTTGTCTGTGTGTGGCATGTGTATGTATGTGTTGTGTGTGCGTGTGTGCATGTGTGGGTGTGTGCGTGGGTTTGTGGGTGCATGTGTGTGTGTTATGTGTGTGCGCGCATATATTAAGTGAAGTCTGACATTAAGTGAAACACACAAAGATGATAACTTAATTTAATTTGAACAAATTTTTATAATTGTTTTAACCTAAAGACAAACGAACTATCTGTAAGATCATGTCCCACACGAGGGCCTTTTTAGTTGTCTCGACGGAGGTGAGCTACCGTCCTCATTATTTTCCCCTTCATTGTCCACACATAGAATTTCATACCCGTATGATGGCATTGTTGGTCGATTATAATGTATGTTAGGAATTGAACGAAATGCAAAGGGTGGTGTCGTTGTTGAAGTACCAAACATCTGTGATTGACCAAGAGAAAAAATATTTTCCTGCGATGGAAAATTGGTATAAGTTGATGGCACTTGTTGATAGGAAATTGGACAGACATATTGTGGTGGTAGTCCATAAAATTGAATATTTTTTATGTGGTGCTACTCCATAAAGCTGAATATTTTTTGTGATTGATGGGTGGCCGATTGAAAAAAGATTGTTCTCTAGATTGAAGAAGATTTGAAGAAGACCCCACATGATGATGACAACCTTCGAAATATTGAGATTTATTGTCGGGTGACATGTCATATTATTATTTTCAAAAAAAATTAATGTAGCATTAATATATACATGCTTACCCTTTAAGATTACTAGCTACAATTTCAGACTTTACTACTCAACATTCTCAGTTTTAAGTTTCCACTTAAAGGTTTATAATTTATTAAGGTCTCATATTTATGATTTTTTCACCATAATTATTTTTCATACATTCTCTTCAATCAAAATAACACAACTAAATATTTTTTAAATTATTCCATCATTTAAAAAAATTAAAATGTTTTCTTTTAAAAAAATCACCATACTAAATAAGAGTTCAGTACAATATGATATAACTAAATTATACGTGACAAGTACGAGTTTAGTTAGAATTTTGAAAAGATCCTTTTTAATATATACGATTTCAATCTTATTATTATCTACCAATTAAAATCGGATGCATTTCTTCAAAAATGTTATCCGCTCAACACTTATAACTTGTATCTGCGATATACATGTTCTTTATAAATTTCAAAAATCCTGAATGAGGTTAGCGATTTCTTTAAAATTGAATCGTAATTCTCATGTATGATTTATCCAATTCTAAAATATAAAAAAACTATTTACTCATTTTTAAATATATGAAATCAAATTTCACTATTTTAGAAAAAAAAAAAACATTTTGAATTGTTAGAACATTTAACAATGTAAATGGATTGGGCTAAATCATAAGTTTATGAACTAACCCATGGGTGTTTCTTCTTGCAACCTTCACATTTTATGAATTTTGAATTTTTCGAATTTATCATTCTGAAGTAGAAAAATGTGTTCTAAAAAAATATATTTCATAATGAATATTTTATCTTCCATGTTTCCTATTCCAAAAATATATTTTGATTACAAGACACCACTATTTTGAAATTACCCAAAACAATGAATTAAAAGTGTAGGGTGCCGGAAGAAACACTCTAACCCATTTTATAAAATAACAAGTACATCTAAAAAGAATTAAAAATAATATTATTTTATAAAAATATATTTATAATAATATATGTCAAATTTTATATTTAAAATTAAAATTAGTTTCAATAAAATAACTTAAATTTTTAAAATATATATTTTATTAAAGTTATTTATTGTTTTTACACATATTAGAATAACTGGTTATCTTGATATATAATTACACCACAAAAATATTTTACCTACAGAAAGAATCTAAAATTTATAATACACAATAATATATTTTATTTAAAAAATACATTTTATTTTAACGTTCTACATTAATTTTGGGCATGAGTGCAAAGGCAAATGGTAGAATAGGATGAACAGTAAAAAGAAGAGAAAGAGAGAGAAAAACTGAATATTCAGACTTTTATTGAATGAACCTTTTAGACGTTTTTCATACTTATCTACTTTACGGTTTCTTTCTGCACCTTCATATCTTCTTCTGTCACTTTCATACACAATATGAAAATACATTTTTATCCTTTTTAATCATGTATATGAAAAATGTTTTCGAATTATGTAATCTGGAAACTAATTATAAATTTAAAAAATAACTTCCGAATTACGTAATCCGAAATAGAGAAGTATTTTTAGAAATTTGAAAATATATGGAGGTGAGAGAAGAAGGTACGGAGGTGCAGGAAGAAACAGTCCTACTTTCATATGCAAAACAATGTATAGAAAAAAGAGGCAATTTCTCCCTACACCATATCAATTTCAGCATGCACCCAATCAGTTCTAGAAAATGACAAAAATACCTCTCTTAAATGACGAAAATAACCTTACACAAAAATGAAAAGATTATTTTTGAAACTTTTATTTGAAATATTTTGGATTTCAATTTTCGGAACATATTTTTGAATTCTGAAATTTTTTATCCAGAATGTATGTTTAGTTTTGTGTTTTTTTTCCAGCATGTATTT